>Ga0187771_10000027_pt1 | contig 57320 bp, 47 predicted proteins | sample 0116_SJ02_MP15_1_FD_133139 | JGI IMG/M metagenome (GOLD analysis project Ga0187771, IMG submission 133139) | Tropical peat soil microbial communities from peatlands in Department of Meta, Colombia - 0116_SJ02_MP15_10_MG | ecosystem: Environmental > Terrestrial > Soil > Wetlands > Peat | place...
GTCGGTTCCCGCGGCGACGTGCGCAGTGAGAGAGCACGTGCCGACCCCGACGTAGGAGACGACGAGGGCGCTTGCCGAACAGACGCTTGGCGAGTTGGAGGTCACCGACTTCGTCCCGTCCCCATTGGTGGAGACGGTCGCGGTGAAGCCGCCGCCATAGGTGCCACTTGCCGGGAGGTTGCTGATCGTCGGCGTGGTGGGCTGTCCGTACTCGAAGGCACCCGCATCGCAGCTATTGCCTGGGAAACCGGGGCGGGGATCACCGCGCTCGTCGGTACTAATTGTGCAGTTGGCAGCGGGTACCTCCTGATAGGCCGAGCTATCGGTCCCGATGGCAAGGGTCTCGGGGCCGGTCGAACCGTTGGGGGCCAGCGAGGAGGCGAGATGGATCGTCAAGCTATTCACGAGGTCATCTCCGCCGAAGCCACAGGTGTCGTCGGACTCCACGTTGTAGCTGCCGTCTGTGATCGATCCTTCACACGGGGCCGCATCGAGGATGGAGTTAGAGATGGTGGTGGTGCTAATGCTGCGGACGCCACCGCCGTCGGGCGCCGTGTCTCCCGAGAAGGTGTCATCGTTCAGGGTGGCGGTGCCGCTGTTCAAGACGCCACCACCGGCGGCCGACGCCGTGTCTCCCGAGAAGGTGTCATCGTTCAGGGTGGCGGTGCCGCTGTTGACGTAGATGCCGCCGCCGTACTCCGCCGAGTCCCCCGAGAAAGTGTCATCGTTCAGGGTGGCGGTGCCGCTGTTGACGTAGATGCCACCGCCGAACTGCGCGTTGTCCCCCGAGAAGGTGTCATCGGTCAGGGTGGCATTGCCATTGCTTAAGACGCCGCCGATATTGGTGGCCATGTTGTTGGCATGTTGAATCGTGATGCTCTCGATCGTGGCGTAGACGCCGCTGCCGATGCTGAGTACGGAGCCGTCACAGCTGGTGGTGGAACAGCCGTTGGATGACCCGTTGTTGCCGTCCAGGATCGGATCGGTCACTCCTGAGGCGGCTTCGATGGTGAGTGGAGACGCGGAGGTCCCCAAAGAAACGGTGAAGTTACCTATGTAGTAGGTGGACGTGTTGCCTTCGATGCCCGAGGTGGCAAGGGCGACGGTGTCGCCGGCTAAGGCATCACTCAACGCCTGTGTGAGCGAGCATTCGCTGGTGGTGACGGCGGTCTCGGGGCAGCTCGTCGTAGAACTCGACGTCCCCGAGGGGTACGCGTACCAGGTGGCAGGCGCGGCAGCTGCTGGGACAGCACCGAGGACGCTGACGCCGGTCACAAGGACCCCGCCCATGAGGAGCGCTGCTGCTATGGAAAGGCGCACGGAGTCCGTCGTTCGAGAGCCCTACGGGCAAGAAGGTAACGCCATGCTTGGTAGACGAGTCGCCGCATGAAGCACCTCCGACTGGTCGTTTTCCCGCACCACTGCTGACGCGGAAAGCTACATCCCCCCTTCTCGGACGACAATCGCCAGAGGCCTGGGCCGTCGTCGTCACCTTCGTTGGCTCCCCGGAGGAGCACGTCAGCCGTAGCAAGCGATCGGCTGGCATCCGGCGAGCCGGAGATTCCTCGGGCACCCACCGCGAGGCCACGGTCGCCTGGCTGACCTGGGGCACGCGAACCGCCAGCGGCCCAGCTCACAGACTCGGCGGCCATCCACCTGTGCCCCTCGGCACCTCGAGCGTGCCACTCTGGGCGGGCAACGATGACGTTCGCCCGGGGGAGTCCCGAAGGACCGACGAATCCGTACAGCAACATCGCATCGCGAAGTCTCAGAGACTGCAGGTAGTCGAGGTAACGATCGCCAATGCTCCGATAGCCAAGACACACAGTTTGGAGACGTTTGGGCTGGCCCACGTTCCTCGCAAGCACTGATGCGCCCTGGGTTTGAGGGGGACGCTGACCTGCCTCCAGTGCTGTTTCTTTCTTCTCTGTTGAGGCGGGCGATCCGCGCTTTCCGAACGAGCACTGGAAACGCTGCCGGCACACGAACCTGATCGGACGCACCTTCGGCGAAGCCCGACGCCGCACGAAGGTGATCGGCCGGCTCCCAGGAGAGCGCAGCTTCTCGTCCTCGTCTCCGCGGTGCTCGACCGTCAGAGCAGAGGATGGCACGAAATGACCATGACACCGCGTGCGCTGCAGCGCCTGCAACACCTCCGCCTCGCACTCTTCGTGGAGCAGCGCGAGACCGACGCCGAAGACACCTCACCGAAGCCCCATAGGTTCAGATGGGAATCTGTGCGCGCAACGATTTCCCCGTCCGTGAGAGGTCACCGGCTTTCCACTCTCTTTCCTTATCTCCTAAAGCCAACCCTGCGATACCGTCCGCTCGTCAGCGAGTGCTATGCACGAAATACCGGAGAATCCCCGCGACACGCGTCGTCACCCTTAGATCCTTCCAGTCCAAGTACGAACGGGTCATTGCCCGAGTCTCACCTGCTGCGAAGACGCCGAGTCCGAGCTTGTGTCGAATACTGGCGGACGGCACGGAAAATGCTTCTCAACTCGCACATCCGCTCCGCGACAAGGTCATCGCGCCTCTTCACTCTTCTCCAACCGACAAACAGCAAAAGTGTTCAGCCCCAACTTGTGCCGAAAACAACGGATATTGTGTGGAAGGAAACCTGCCTGCACAAGAAGAGGCCATAGGTCCTTCGGGTCAAAATAGTACTTGTGGTCGTCCATCTCATCGGCCGGGCTCCATCCCAGACGAAACGCGGAAAGCTCGAGAGCGCGCTTTCCTAACCACGTTGGAACATTCACAACACAGACTCCACCCGGACGGAGAACTCGGTGGAATTCCCTAAGAGCGATATCTGGCTGAACTAGGTGCTCCAGAACGGAGATGCACAACACAACGTCCAAGGACGTCGTTGCAATTCCTTGAAGTACTTCGGGTAGTGATCCTTCTAGGGCCTGGACCGTTTGTTCAACCTTCAGATCAGGCGCGAGGGTGACATCGACAAGCGTGACCGATGCCGCGATCGGAATGATCGTGCGAGCGAACGTCGCTTGGTAACCGCAACCAAAATCACCCACATCAAGATCGCGAAAGTCTCCAACCGCGCGTCGGATCCGGACCCCTGTCAGCCACACACCCAGCCGGTCAACGACCGAAGGCAGCCTCTCCTGACCGAAGGAGCCCGAACGCGGTGAATCAGTCGGCGACACTTGGGTCATCAGAGACGGGCTTCGACCCCGCGTAACGAACGCCCGTGGCGTAAAGCAACAGCACAAACGAAAATGACGAGAATCCCGCTACGAGGAACAACAAACCGGTCACAGCCAAGTGATCGACCGCAGCGGACACCTTCGGCAAGGTGTATCCCGTCGTCACGTAGTGGACTGCAAGTGCTCCGACCAGGCCCAACCCAACCAAGAATGCCGCCATGCTGATAAGCACCGTCGGCGTGTAACGAAAGACTGCCTGCCAACGCTGTCGGGAACGGTCCGTATAGTCGCAAAATATCTCGGCAAGACACCCAAAGTAGAAACTATCCAGACCAAGGATAGCCAGTGTCACTCCAAGCAATTGCCAATAAAGGCTGAAGATCACAGGGCCCAACGAAATCGACCCGAAGCTAAGCGGAAGGGCTAGTAGCAAGCCAAGCGCCAACATGGCAATGCCCGGCTTCAGCATGAAAAACTCCGCTCGGTATACAAACACGACCCTGAGGTTGACCCACGCTGCGCGAAAGGGCGAGAACCATCCGGCTCGCTTGTGGTGCGAGACTCTGCCTTCTCGATCCTTGTGAAAGACAACCGGGACTTCAGTCGTCCGAAGCTGCATCCGAACAGACTTGAGCACCATTTCCGAGGCATACTCCCAGGACCGTGAGGCCAAGCTCATCCGCAGAAGGGCGTCGCGGCTGATACCTCGCATTCCGCAGTGAGCGTCGGTGAACCGACTGCCGTAAAGCCGGTTTAAGACCCAAGTCGTGATCGGCGTTCCGAAGTACCGGTGGAGAAACGGCATCGATCCTGCTTCGATCGATCCTTCCCACCGCGATCCCATCGTGAATTCATACCCTTCTCGCAATTTGTCAACGAAGGGGCTCAACCGTCTGAAGTCGTACGTACAGTCCGCATCCCCCATGAGGACGTAACGACCACGGATGTAAGGCACCGCGTCAATGTAAGCCTGGCCGAGTCCCCGCTTAGGTGTGCACAGAACGCGACAACCCCCAGCAAGGGCCAGCTCGGCGGTTCGGTCAGTGGAGCTATCGACGACCAGAATCTCTCCCACTACTCCGGCGTCGTGCAGACCCTGCTTGCACCACTCCACACAGTCAGTGATCGTGACCTCCTCGTTCATCGCCGGTATGACGATGGAGAACTCTGGATCTGGCACGTCCTCTTCTGGAAGGAGGAGCCTGAATTCGCAATGACCGGTATGGTTGCCAGTTCGAGGCATCACATTTGTTGCGGGTTCATCCGAACTTGCCCCCTTCAGCCGAACAGACGACCGTGCGACCTCCCAGGGACAAGTTACCCGGCACATCCTGCGCTTGACCTGGTCTCTCGAGCGTGGGGCTAGCTGGAATCGAACCAGCGACCTCAGCATTATCAGTGCTGCGCTCTAACCGGCTGAGCTATAGCCCCGACGAGTCCGCGACCCTACTCGAATCAGCGAAACCTCTCAGGCCTCCTCGGCGCTCGTGAGCGGGGCGACCGCGGCAACCGTCTGACCCTGTTCCAGGTTCATCACGCGTACGCCGGTCGCATCGCGCCCCTGGGCCGCGATTTCGCGAACTGCGGTCCGAATCACGATGCCTGCGGACGACACGATCAAGAGCTCTTCGTCGAGCGTTGCCATGAGCGCGGCAACGACAGACCCGCGCCGTTCGGTGATCCGGATTCCCCTCACGCCTTGTCCTCCACGACCTTGCGGGGTGAAATGATCCAACTTCGTGCGCTTGCCGAAGCCTCTGTCGGTGATGATCAAAAGGTCGACCCCAGGCCGGGACACGTCGCAGGCGACAACCTCGTCGCCGCTGCGGAGCTTCATGCCCCTCACTCCAGCCGCGCCGCGCCCCATCGGCCGAATGTCTGCCTCGTGAAACCTGATCGCCATTCCGTTGCGCGTCACCATGAACACATCGTCGTCGCGAGCGGTCGGTAATACCCTGACGAGTTCATCACCCTCCCTCAGTGTGATCGCGATGAACCCCTCCCGGCGCGACTTGTCGTATTCGCTGAACGGCGTCTTCTTCACCTGGCCCCAGCGTGTCGCAAACAGCAGGTAGTGATCCGGATCGAACTCCTTGGCCGGAACGATCGCTTGGATCCGTTCTCCCGGATCAAGCGAGACAAGGTTCACGACCGGGGTTCCTCGTGCCGTACGCTCCTTGAGGGGAATCTCGTGGGCTCGGAGTCGGTACACCTTGCCGCGGTTGGAGAACAGCAAGAGGTGTGAGAGCGCGGTCGCGTAGACGACTTCCCGGATGAGGTCTTCCTCTTTGAGGCGAGTTCCTTGCACGCCCCGGCCCCCCCGGGACTGCGTGCGGAAGGAGTCCGCCGCGACCGCCTTCACATACCCGGCCCGCGTCAGCGTCACAACGATCTCCTCGTCGTGAATGAGATCTTCGGCAGAAAGATCGCCGGGGTCATGGACGATCCTCGTCCTACGGCTCTCGCCGAATCGCGTCTTCACGTCGGCGAGCTCGTCTGCGATCACTTCACGCAGCTTCGTCTCCTCACCGAGGATCGCCTCAAGCTCGGCGATTGCCACCCTGAGCTCGACCGCCTCCGCATCCAGTTCGGCGCGTCCAAGACGCGTCAGACGCCCGAGCGTCATGTCAAGAATGTGATTCGCCTGGTCCTCCGAGAACGAGAAGGGCTCCGCCTCGAGGTTGACACGCGCGTCGGCCCGGTCTTCCGACGCTCGGATCGTCGCGATCACCGCGTCGAGCATGTCGATCGCGCGCAGCAGTCCTTCGACGATGTGGGCTCGGTCACGCGCCTTGCGAAGCCGAAACTTCGACCGTCGCGTCACAACTTCGATCTGATGAGCCACATACGCACTGAGCGCTTGCGCGAGGTTAACGAGCCGCGGCACACCGTCGACGAGGGCCAGCATGTGCACCCCGAAACTCGTTTGCAGCTGCGTGAACTTGAACAGATTGTTAAGGACGACACTTGCGTTCGCGTCGCGCTTCAGCGTCACCACCAGTCGCGGCTCGCCGCCAGCAGACAGGTTGTCAACAGCCGAGATGCCTGAAATCTCACCCGCCTCGATACTCTCGGCGATCTGTTTCTCGATAGTCTCCACAGCCGTCTGGTAGGGAATCTCAGTAACAATGATCTGCGACACGCCATTCTTCAGCTCGGTTATCTCCGCGACAGCCCGTGTCTTTACCGAGCCCCGACCCATCCGATAGGCGTCGAGGATCCCGGCACGTCCGAGGATGAGACCTCCCGTCGGAAAATCGGGACCTTTGACAAATTGCATCAGCTCGTCACAAGTCGCGCCCGGATGCTTAAGGAGATGTCGCGTCGCGTCAATGACCTCGCCGAGGTTGTGCGGCGGGATGTTTGTCGCCATACCGACCGCGATCCCTTGGCAGCCGTTTACGAGCAGATTCGGGAACCGTGAAGGCAAGACGACCGGCTCCTCGTCGCTCCCGTCATAGTTGGGAACGAGATCGACGGTGTTCTCGTCGATCCCCTCCAAAAGGCTCATCGCGAGCGGTGCCAGCCGCGCTTCGGTGTAGCGCATCGCGGCGGGAAGCGCGTCGGGGCCTGGTGCCCCGAAGTCCCCATGTCCGTCGACGAGCGGATGGCGGAGGCTGAAGTCCTGGACCATGCGGGCCAAGGCGTCGTAGATCGCGGAGTCGCCGTGGGGGTGGAATCGTCCCATCACGTCCCCGACGACCTTCGCGCACTTCACGTGGGGCCGATCTGGTCGCAGCCCCGTGTCCCACATGCCATAAAGGATTCGCCGATGCACCGGCTTCATTCCGTCGCGCACATCCGGCAGGGCGCGAGCAACAATGACGGACATGGCGTACTCGAGATACGAACGCTCCATCTCCTCCTGGAACTCGATTGGTTCGATCGCGCCGCCCCCCGGCTCGTTCTCTACCGACCGAACTGCTGTCCCCGTCCTACGCGGTGCCAATCTCGGCCCTGCCTTCCGTTGTCGGCCACTCCGGCCACTTGACGCGTCTGCGCGCGATCCGTCAAATGTCGAGGAAGCGGATGTCCTTCGCGTTCGTCTGGATGAAGTGCCGCCGCACCTCGACATCGTCTCCCATTAGCACCGAACACACTTGGTCGGCGATACTCGCCTCCTCCATCGTGATCTGCAGAAGCGAGCGTTTTACCGGGTCGATCGTCGTATCCCGCAATTCGGCGAAATCCATCTCACCGAGTCCTTTGAGGCGCTGGAAGTCCTTGCCGTGGTTCGGGTGCTCCCGCAAGAACCGCTCCCGAGCTGCCTCGTCCTTCAGGTAAACCTTGGCGTTGCCGACGAGCGTCGAGTACAGCGGGGGTTGCGCGACATAGACGTGGCCAGCCTCGATGAGCGGGCGCATCTGACGTAGGAAGAACGTCAACAACAGGGTCCTGATGTGCGAACCGTCAACATCGGCGTCGGCGAGAATGATGACGCGGTGGTAACGGATCTTCGTAATGTCGAAGTCTTCGGCGATTCCCGCACCGACCGCCATGATGAGTGCCTGGATCTCGGCGTTTTTCAGCATACGGTCGACGCGTGCCTTCTCGACATTGAGGATCTTGCCGCGGATAGGAAGGATCGCCTGGGTGTACGGGTCACGAGCGTTCTTCGCCGAGCCAGCCGCTGAGTTCCCCTCGACGATGAAGATCTCCGACTCTGCCGGGTCACGAGACGCGCAGTCAACGAGCTTCCCCGGGAGACCGGCCCCGTCGAGAGCGGATTTCCGCCGTGTGAGGTCCCGCGCTTGGCGGGCCGCGACGCGGGCGCGCTGTGCGAGTAGCGCCTTCTGCAGGATCTGGTTCGTCTCCCGAGGGTTTTCGTCGAGCCATTCGCTGAGTTTCTCGTTCGTCGCCCGTTCCACGAGTGAACGGATCGTCACGTTGCCGAGTTTCGCCTTCGTCTGACCTTCGAATTGCGGGTTCCGCAACCGCACCGAGATGATTGCCGTGAGGCCCTCACGGATGTCCTCGCCCTGGATGTTCGGGTCGGAGTCCTTGAGCGCGCCGCGGCCGCGCGCGCTGCGATTCACGACGTTGGTGAGGGCCTTCTTGAAGCCCTCTTCGTGCATCCCGCCCTCCACCGTGGCGATTCCATTGGCGAACGACCAGATGCTTTCGTAGTAGCTGGTGTTCCACTGCAGGGCGACCTCGATCTCTTGGTCCTCCTCGACCTGCGCAAAGTAGGCCACCTTGCGGAACAACGATTCCTTCGACCCATTGAGGTGTCGAACAAAGTCCTCGATGCCGCCCGTATAGCGATAGGTCACTGTCTGCTCGTGATCAGCGCGTTCGTCTCGGAAGCGGATCTCGAGCCCGCGTTGCAAGAAAGCCATCATCTGGAGCCGTTCGAGGATCGTCTGAGCGCGGAATTCGACCTCGTCGAATATCGACTCGTCGGGCCAAAACGTCACCGTCGTCCCCGTTCGATTGCGCGGCGAGGGCCCCGTCATCTGCAATGGACCGATCGGTTTTCCTCCGTCGACAAAGGCCATCTCGTAGCGGTTGCCGCCCCGGTCGATCTGCAGTTCCAGCCGCGAGGAGAGCGCGTTCACGACCGAGACGCCGACACCGTGTAAGCCGCCCGAGACCTTGTAGCTCGTCCCTCCGAACTTGCCCCCGGCGTGCAGCACGGTGAGGACGATCTCCGCCGCGGATTTCGCCGGTTCGTCCGGGTGCGGCTCGACGGGGATCCCCCGGCCGTTATCGACGACACGGCAGGAACCGTCAGCGCGGATCGTGACGTCGATCCGGGTGCAATGACCCTGCATCGCTTCGTCGACCGAGTTGTCGACGACCTCCCAGACGAGGTGGTGTAGCCCACTCGACGAGGTTGAACCGATGAACATGCCCGGCCGGAGACGGACCGGTTCGAGCCCCCGCAGAACAGTGATGTCGGCCGCTTCGTACGATTCTGTGGTCGGATCACGCGGCTCAACCTGATCCGTTCGCACCACGGGCGCGGCTCCTCAACTACGGCGATACCAGTTGGTCAGGCTTGCACGTCAAATTCGACGTAACCCAACAATTTCCTCGGTTCAGTCTAGGCGCGATCCGCCGTTCACGTAGCCTTTCAGGTGCTCAATCGCTCGGTATCCGAGCTGGTCAGCGAGCCGATCGCAGATCGATTTCGATAAGAACGCGAGTTGTGTCGCCCACCCCGGATGATCGACCGTGATGACGAGTTCCGTGCCTCTCAACGACCTCGGCCGGGTGTGCGCGGCAACGTCGGCACCGACGACCTGGGGCCAGCAGGCAATGATGTCGGCGAAAACTCGCATACCAGAAAGTCCCTCGCTCGCCAGGTATTCGTCGACCGAAAGACCGATGCTCCGGGGCGCTTGAGGTTCTTCGTCACGCGGCCCCTTTGAACATCGCCGGCGTCTCTGGCGAGGCCGCAATGGGCCGGGCTGCCCGTCGATCGGCTCTCCTGAACCGTTCATGAGATGAACGCGCCTGTCGCGAGGCGCACCACTTTGGCCGGGCGAGCTCCCGACGGGACCGGCCCAGCGGTCGTAAGTACGGCCTGTCCCGGCGGAAGCTCAGCGAGAAGAGCCCAGGTTGTCGCCTCGTCGAGCTCAGAGAAAGCGTCGTCGAGCAACAACACGGGACGGGAGCCAGCGGCCGCTGTCACCGCGCCGTGCGCCGCAAGTCGTAGGGCCAGCGTCGCACAGCGCTGGCGACCCTGGGAGAGTCGGGTTCTTGCGTCGAGGCCCCCGGCCGTAATGAGGATCTCGTCCCGCTGGGGGCCAATCGTCGTCATCCCCCTTCGCAGGTCCTCACGGCGAGAACGAAGGAGTGCTTCGTACAAGTCACCCGAGAATGACCTCTCATAGACGAGATGAAGCTCGTCGTGCCGACGCGTGAGGTTGCAGAACGCCTGGGATGCAAGCGGTTCTAACTCGCCGAGAAAAGCTTCGCGCGCTTCGATGAGTTTGCCGCCGGCTGTCGCGAGCTTCTCGTCCCAGACGTCCAGTGTCGCCAAAAGCTCGGGGGACGCGATCCCCCCTGACTGCCGCAGGAGGGTGGAACGTTGTCGGAGAATCCGCTCCACGGTCTGACGTACGACACCTTTGGAGGGCTGGGCCGCGACGAGAGCATCATCGAGATAGTCCCTGCGCTCCTGGGGTCCACTCTTCACAACCACAAGGTCGTCCGGGGTGAATACTGATACGCGCAGTGTTTCCATCAACTCCTGCGCCCCTCTCACCCGCCTACGATTCAACAACGCGCGATCACGTCGCTTCGGAGCAATTTCGACCTCGATGAGGGACCGCCGCTCCTGTTCGATACACTCCAAACGGACGATCGCTTCCTTCGCGTCAGAATTCACAAGTGATTCCCGTGGGCTCCCACGAAACGATGACAGCCTGCAGCCATAAGCCAAGGCCTCGAGAAGACTTGTTTTCCCCGCGCCGTTCTCGCCACTCACCACAGTAAGGCCCTCTCGATCTGGCTCAAACCTCACATCAACCAGATTACGAAATTGCCTGACCTCCAGCCACGTGACGTAGCTCAGGACACCCGCACCGGCATCAAAAGATACCGATAATCATCCTCGTTCTCACCCCGTATGGTCGCGGGCTTCGAAGAATCGATTACCTCAAGAATAACCGTCTCCGCTCGAATAGCTTCAATCCCATCGAGCAAGTAGTTCGGATTGAAAGCGACCACAAGCTCGTCCCCGCTGAATTCTCCGTCCAGACGTTCCGCAGCCCGACCGCTTTCCGCCGTGAGAACCGTAAGTTCGGCGCCGTCAGTTTCGAACGCCATGCGCACCGGTGTTGCCACATCTTTCGCGTCTCGTACCATCAACCGCACCCGTCGCAGCGCGGAGGCGAACTCTTCCCGGGGAACGCGAAAAGCGTTCGGGTAGGACGCGGGAAGCAGCCGTTTGTAATCAGGAAATGGACCTTTCAGAAGGCGGGTCGTCACTCGAACATTGCGGACCTCGAAAACTGCATCAAGATCGGTGCAGCGGAAGGTGAGTTCCGCGTCACGATCGTGTGCCCCATCACCAATAGCAAGTCGTTGGACTTCTGCCAAGGCCCGTGCGGGGATGAGAACTTCTGCCGCTGTTGCAAAAGCACTCATACCCTTCAGATCCCGAAATGCCAACCGGTAGGAATCCGTCGCAACAAGACGCAATCCGTCTTCCACAGCAACCATCAGGACACCAGTAAGCTGCGGCGCTCGACTGTCATCCGTCAGTGCGGCCGGAACGACCTGACGCAACCCCTCTGCGAAGGGACCCGCTGGTAACCGGATCTTCTCAGCATCACCTGGAACAACCCTTCTCACCTCAGCTCCAACGGGAACACGGACGACAAATTCGGCCCGGCCCGAAGTAATCCGCACCTCCTGTTCGTTTCCGTCAAAGCTCACCATCCCCAAATCAAACGACCGGACAATATCTGTCGTCAGCCGAGCCGGCAGCAGAACTACACCATCCTCTTCGCCACTCACCGTGTGCGTGACCTCGATCACAAGATCCGGATCCGCACCGGTAGCCTCCAACCTGTTCCCCCGCAGCGCCAAGCGCACACTCTGCGCGCCGACACCAGCTCCAATACGCGCTACGCCCGCCCGACCCGCGGTTACCAATACCTCAAGGAGACCCTCGCGTTCGGTATGAAATCTCACCGTTCGTGCGCCCCCTTTGTCCTTAGTTTCTTAAGTACGACTCTAATAGTAATAGTGTCTGTGAATTGTGGACGGTGTACTGCAAGTCCAGCATGGCGCGTCGATAATGTCACACTCGTCCTCCACGGGCGTGCACAGGACGAGAGATTTCGGGAAAGAACATTGTGCAGAACGGCTCATCAATCAACAGGAGAAGGATCATTATCCCCAACATATTGGATTGGGTGTGCACAAGTTAGCTCTAGTTGTTCGGCCCGTGCCCGTTACGGATCTGGACGGTGAGTTCCGTGACCTGTTCGTAGATTTGGCGCCGCTCCTTCATTAGGCGAGAGATTTTGTCGTAAGCATGAATTACAGTCGTGTGATCACGGCCACCGAACTCCCGCGCGATGGCGGGATACGAGAAATCAGTAAGGGTTCGGAAGAGGTACATACCGATTTGTCGGGCGATGACGAGTGGTCGACGGCGACTGGCGCTGCAGAGCTCCTGGATAGTGAAACCAAAGTGATCAGCGGTCATTTCCAGGATTTGCTGACCGGTGATTCGACGTGGCTGGTGGTCAGCAACGAGGTCGGCGAGGATTCGCTCGGCAGTTTCTCGAGTGAGACGTTCTCGAGTGAGGCTCGCGTAGGCCGTGACGCGAATGAGCGCGCCCTCCAATTCTCTGATGTTGTCGGTAACGATGCTGGCCAGGAATTCGAGGACGTCATCGTCGACGACGAGACGCTCGTGATGAGCTTTGGTACGCAAAATCGCAATACGGGTTTCAAGCTCTGGAGGGTTGATTTCAGTGATCAGGCCGGACATGAAACGACTGCGCAGACGAGTTTCCAACGTCTTGATAGAGCCAGGCGGGCGGTCCGAAGTGATGACGAGCTGCTTGCCGGCCTCATGGAGGGTATTGAAGGTATGGAAGAATTCCTCTTGGAGGCTTTCTTTGCCTTCCAGGACCTGGATGTCGTCGACCAGGAGGACATCGCACTCGCGGTACCGGCGCTTGAAAGCGGGCATCGATACGGCCCGCACCGACTCGACGAACTCGTTCAGGAACGTCTCGGTCGGTACATAGCGCACGTCGTAACGTGGGAAGTTCTCGTTGACATAGTTCCGGATGGCCTGCAAAAGGTGGGTCTTGCCGAGACCAGCGCCGCCGATGATGAACAAAGGGTTGTAAGCGCTACCGGGCGATTCGGCGACGGACAGCGCAGCGGCGTGCGCGAAGCGGTTGGACGGTCCGATGACGAAGCCGTCGAAGGTGTAGCGACGAGACGGGCTGAGCAGCTCGTGAACAGGCTCGTCGACGATAGCGGTGGCTCTGTCGACAACGACTTCCTCGTCGGCGGCGAGATTTCTCGTCCCAGGGTCTTCGCCGTCTGACGCACCGTCCGGCGTGACGTCGAAACGGATCGGAAACTCCGTTCCGCAGACATCGATGACCGCGGCGCGCACGACGCCGGCGAATCGCGTCTCAAGACGTTCTCTGACGAGGGCGTTGGGAACGTTCAGGACGAAAGTCCCGTTGAGCAGACCGACCGGATGGACACCGGAGAACCAGGTGTGCCAGACGGCATCAGAGACCTGGGACTGGATGGCGCCGGCACAGCCGTCCCAAAGTTGTTCAGCGTCGAGCAACGTTGTGCGCCTTCCAGGTAAGTTCTCCACAGGGGGTCCACATCTGTGGATTACGCAACAGACACCTGACACCTGGGCCCTTCGCCGAGCATCGTATAGCGCGCCCGGAGGGATCGCTCCGGGCGCGACGGGATTTTGACACGAACGTGCCGTAGTGAGCGCGCTAGCATGTGCGGTTCTGATTAAGGGGTTCGATGAAGCGGACGTTTCAGCCAAACAACGCCAAAAGAGCCAAGCGGCACGGTTTCCGTCATCGCATGTCGACACGGGGCGGCCGCGCCGTGCTAAAGGCCCGCCGTCGTCGCGGCCGGGTACGTCTCTCGGCTTGACCGGGCGCCCCGCGCGGGTGCGCAAGCGCAAGACACTCCTCGCGCTCGTCGCAAGTTGCCAGCAATCTCGCAGCGGTCCGGTCACGGTACACTTCCTCCCGTCGGACGGTGATCGCAACGAGGTTTGTGTCGCGTACGCGATTGGCCGGCACGTTGGCGGAGCCGTCGTTCGTAACCGTTGGCGCCGTCGACTGCGTGTGATCGCGGCCGAGATCTCACCGGAAATTGCCTGCGGGGCCTACCTAATCGGGCTCGGTCGTGGGGTTGTCGATCTGCGTTTTGACGAGTTGAGAGGACGGGTGATCGAGACGATGCGACGGGCGAGCGGAGAGCCCCGATGAAAAAGGCCACGTCGGCTACGCGTGTGGTTCTTGTCGGTGTGATCCGCATCTACCAGGCCGTCCGGTTCAATCGACTGTCTCCGTGTCGGTTCGTGCCGTCGTGTTCGGAGTACGCGGCCGAGGCGATCACGACGCACGGCGCTCTCCGGGGTAGCTGGCTCGCCCTTCGACGACTTGGGCGTTGCCGTCCGGCCGGTGGGCGAGGTTTCGACCCGGTCCCGGGGTGAGGGAACACTGTGCTGCTCGCCTCATCTATAGGAGAGATCGCTCACCCATTCTTCATCGTTTTCGCTTGGCTGATCGAGCGGTTCTACAGTCTCGTCCCCAACTACGCGGTCGCGATCGGGTTGTTGACGATCGTCGTCATGATCGTCGTGTTTCCCATCACCCGCCGGGCGACACGCTCGATGATGAAGATGCAACTTCTTGCACCAGAACTGAAGAAGATTCAGACACGCTACAAGGTTCCTCCGGGAACTCCGCTCGCGGAACGCCAGGAAGCCCGTCAGCGACTGAACGAAGAGATGATGGCGCTCTATCGGGAGAACAATGTCAGCCCGACCGGCGGATGCTTGCCGATGCTCCTGCAGCTCCCGATCTTCTGGATTCTCTACGGCACAATTCGTGGCCTCATCCACCTGAAGACGTTCCCGACGGTCGCCGCAGCTCGAGCCTGGTGCAAACACCCGGTTTCCGCCAAGGCATGTGTGCAACCGCTCTACATCAGCCACTCGTCGAGCCTGTTCCACGCGGTCATTCGTGCCAACGGCAAGCTGATGGCCTTCGGCATCAACATGGCCGACTCAGTCCGCTCCGCAGGGCTTTCCTGGGGGGAGAAGGCACCGCTCATCGCACTGATCCTTATCGCGATCGCGCTGCAATACATCCAGATCAAGCAAGTGAGCGGGCGGAACGCCGCGGCCGCGGCCGCGAATCCGCAGATGCAGCAGATGCAGAAGATCATGCCGATCATCTTCGCAGTGATCTACATCGCGATCCCCGCCGGGGTGAACGTGTACTTCATCGTGTCGAGCCTGTTTCGCATCGGACAGCAGGAATACATGTATCGACGGGATCCGCACATTCGCGAGTCGTTGTCGAGACTGAACGCGCGCGTCAAAGCCGGACCGGCAGTAGTTCCGACCGAAGGTCGAGAGCAACGCCCGAAGGGGTTCTTCGAGCGGTTGCTCACGCCTCCGGCACTCCAGGCCGGGGGGGAGGCAGAGCCAACGCGGGAGCGAGCGCTACGGAGCAGCGGGAACGGCGCGGCATCGCCGTCGAGTGCCCAAACGTCGGACAGGCGGCTCGCAGGCGCGCCGCGACCGATTCCGCAGGGCGGTCGTGGCCCGGGCGGCTCACCTCGTCGGCCGCAGTCCCGCGCCCGCAGCAAACGACCCCGGAAGCGGCGCTGAGGATGGAATGGATCGAGACGACCGGGAGGACCGTTGCTGAGGCGCTCGACGCCGCGCTCGACGAGCTTGGAGTGGACGAGCAGGACGTCGAGGTGGTCATCGTCGCCGAAGCTAAGTCCGGGTTGTTCGGGTTCGGTCGCAGCGACGCGCATATCCGTGCTCGCGTTCGTCCGTCGCGACCGCGACCGAAGCGATCCCAACGTGATCGGGTCCGGGGATCCCGCGGGGGCCAAGCCGGGCCCGAGGGGTCACGACGCGAGCTCGACCGGGGCAGAGCAGGGACGTCGAGGGCATCGAGAGCAGGCCGCAGCGCCAGGGCGAAGTCGGCGAACCAGCCTGGGGCGGAGGAAGGGCCTCGGCCCGAGATCGTGGAGTCCGTTTCCGCCCAGGCCGCGGCGAAGCGTGGGAGACGCCGGCGAGGGGGCCGTGGTCGAGCGAGCGCACGGGGCGAACCAGCCGCACGGCTGGAAGCCGGGGGTGAGGAGGAAGCGATGACCGTCGAAGAGCAGGTCGATCTGGTGGGAACGTTCGTGCGCGGGGTGGTCGAACGGTTCGGATACGAAGCGACGACAACGACGCGGGTTGAGGACGACCGTCTCTATGTCGACGTGACAGGCGAGGATCTTGGCCTGCTGATCGGCCCTCGAGGGTCGACGCTCGACGCGTTGCAGGAGCTTGCCCGCACCGTCGTGCAGCGGCGCGGAGACGAACGAGCCCTGCGCGTCGTCGTGGACGTCGCCGGCTTCCGGGCTCGGCGGGCCGTGGCGCTCGAGGCTTTCACCCGACGCCGGGCGGCGGAGGTGTTGGAGACGGGGATCGCCGAGGCCCTGGAGCCGATGTCGGCAGCGGACCGGAAGATCGTCCACGACACCGTGAGCTCGATCGAAGGTTTGGAAACCGGCTCGGAGGGGATCGAGCCAAAGCGGTACGTCGTCATCCGGCCCGCGGCCGAGAGCGAGTCGAGACGCGGTCCGGACGAGAACTGACGTTCCCCGGCGCTTGCGCTCTCGGGCGCAGCGGTGTGTCGGCGACGGTTAGGGACGTCCTCGGGACGATGTGGACTCCCAGCGAAGCGCTCGTTGCGGCGCTCTTGTCAGCACAGGCACGTCGTGCGATCGGCCCGGCGCCGATCGAGGACCATATCGCGCACGCGCTCGGTTTCCTCGGGACTTGGCCCGAACTCGCGGAGGCCGACACGGTGCTCGACCTCGGGAGCGGCGGCGGCCTTCCCGGTCTCGTTCTCGCGGCACGCTTGCCGAAAGTACGATTCTGTCTCCTCGAGGGAAGTGTCGAACGGGCCCGATCGCTCGAAATGGCGGTCCGAGGACTCGGCTGGACGGGTCGGGTGACGGTCCGAGGTGAGAGAGCCGAGGACGCGGCGCATCGGCCGGAAATGCGCGCCGCTTTCCCAGTCGTGGTCGCGCGTGGCTTCGGACCCCCTGCGGCGACGGCCGAGTGCGCGGCGGGCTTCCTCAGATCCGAAGGCGTTCTCGTGGTTTCCGGTCCACCTGGAGGTGCACCGGAGCAGTGGCCCGTCGGGCCCCTCGGTGGGTTGGGATTTGAGCTCGTTGAGGTCACGAAATCGCCCAGATCGTTCGTGATCCTCCGGCAGGTCAGGCCCTGTCCCGGCCGGTTTCCCCGGCGCGTCGGAGTACCGGAGCACCGACCGTTGTTCTGATCGGCGGAGGTCGCTGTCCAGCTGAGAGATGCCCATCCTCAGGGCGACAAGGGGCGAGGGGGTTCGAAGCCGAGCTGGCGGCAACGGGCCCGCTGGCGGCTTCCCAGCCAAGGCCACATGCGACCGAGCGCTGCCAGGGCGAAACGACAGTTCAGGTTGCAACGAAATGTCGGGCGACGCGCGGTGCTTTCGATACCCGGGCGGGTCGCATACGGTCCGAGGACTCGGGATTCGACGATCTCGGCGTAGCGCCGCACGATGTCTTCATCGGTCATGTTGAGTGCCATCCGGAGGTCGCGACCGCGGTTAATCGTGACGAAGGCTCCAGCTCCCTGGAAGATCCCTGCTGCCCAAGCCCATTCCGCGTCGCTGGCCATGGGGAATATGTACCACAGCGGAACTTGTTTCCCGTGGAACCTGCGAGCGGGCGGCCACGGGGCCGACCGCGGGCCCCGTCACTGGCGCTGGGCTGGCACCCTTGACCTGCTGGTGGCGGACGTGGAGGATAGAGGCTCGCGATTCGACGCCACGAGGTGCCGAGCGGCACGCCAGACGATGGGGTGGGCCCGCCAACGAGAGGTCGGCGGGCGCACCGAAGATCAAGGTTCGGTTCGGCTCGAAAACCGGGCCGGAGACGGAAGGAGCTCGGCATCGCAGACGCACCGACGGGGGAAACCAGGGAAGCAACGCGGCTCCACAGGCGGCGCCGGGGCAGTGCGCGACTGTTCGCGGTCGCCAATCAAAAAGGCGGAGTCGGGAAGACGACGACCACCGTCAATCTCGGTGCCGCGTTGGCCGAGCTCGGTTGGCGCGTACTTATCGTCGATCTCGATCCCCAGGGGAATGCCACGACGGGGCTCGGGGTGGAAGCCCGGAACTTCGACAACTCGATCTATGACGTCCTGCTGCACGATTTCCCGATTGAGGACTGCATCGAGCCTACGGAACTGAAGAACCTCTTTCTTGTTCCGGCGACGATCGACCTTGCCGGTGCGGAGATCGAGCTTGTCTCGGCGATGAGCCGCGAGCTCCGGCTGCGCCGGGCCGTCGAAGCGGTGGTCGATGACTTCGCCTTCATCCTCATCGATTGCCCGCCGTCGCTCGGGCTGCTCACGGTCAACGGTCTGGCCGCGGCCACGGAAGTGCTCGTGCCCATTCAGTGCGAGTATTACGCCTTAGAAGGACTCGGCCAGTTGCTCCGGAGCGTCGAGCTCGTACGCGCGAACCTGAACCCGACGCTCGACCTCTCGACGATTCTTCTCACGATGTATGACGGCCGCACGAAGCTCGCTGACCAGGTCGTCGGCGAGGTCAGGAGGCACTTCGGTGACAAAGTCTGCCAGACGGTCATCCCGCGTTCGGTCCGCCTCTCGGAAGCCCCGTCGTTCGGCCAGCCGGTCACGGTGCACGATCCCCATTCGACCGGGGCTGTCGCCTACCGGGCCCTTGCAGAGGAGCTGAGCGGTGGCACGGCGTAGCGGGCTTGGCAAGGGTCTCGGAGCCCTCATCCCGAGCGAGCCGAGCCGCTCAGAATCATCGGGACTGCGGGAGATCGCCCTTGCGAGGATTCGGCCGAACCCGCATCAGCCACGCTCGCACTTCGACGAGGAGGCGCTCGCCTCGCTCGTCGACTCCATCCGGGCGGTCGGCGTTCTTCAGCCGGTGCTCGTTCGCGAGGCGGGCGACGAGGAATACGAGCTGATCGCGGGGGAGCGGCGCTGCCGGGCGGCGCGCCGCGCCGGTCTATTGGCGATTCCCGCCCTCATCCAGGTGGCCGACGACGCTTTGAGTCTCGAACAGGCGCTCGTCGAGAACCTCCACCGGGAGGATCTGAACCCCCTCGATGAGGCTGCTGCCTACCAGCAGCTCATCGAAGACTTCCACCTCACGCACGACTCGATCGCCCACCGTGTCGGCAAGAGTCGGGCCGCAATCTCCAACGCGCTCCGTCTTTTCCAGCTCCCTCCGGCGGTGCAGCGATTGATCCGTGACGGACAGCTGTCGGCAGGCCACGCGCGGGCGCTGCTCATGACTCCCGACCGTGAGCTGCAGGAGTCGCTGGCGAACCAGGCCGTCGCGGCCGGACTTTCAGTTCGTGCCCTGGAAGAACTCGTTCACGACCTCACAGAGACACCGGCCCCCGAGCCGCCGGCCGAGCCGACGACCCGTCCGGCGTCGACGAGAGCATCGGGCCTTCGTCCACCTGGCGTGCTCGAGCTCGAAGAGCTGCTCGCCGCGTATCTGAACACGCGGGTGCGGGTCGAGTTGAGGGCGAATCGTGGTCGAGTGACAGTCGAGTTCGCGACCCTCGAGGACCTCGAGCGGATCTACCGGTTGATGATCGCCGAACCCTCAAGCCGCGGCTGAGGGTTTGCCCGGGTGGCCATCTGCGACGCCCCCTGCTGTATAGGCACTCTGGTGCCAATATAGCTTTTCAACTGGGAGAACACATCCCAGCAACCGCGGGATGACATCCAAATGACAGGTGTGCGACCGCACTCGGCTAACGCGTCGGTGGAAGTTGATCCACAAGCTCATGCACAGCTTGTGGACGGCGCGCGATCACTCCCAAGCCGCGCCGACCCAGCGGGTGAGCGCGGCGACGACAACCCGGGCGAGTTCAGTCGTCTTCGGGATGACGATCTCCGGAGCTCCGAGCTGGATCTCGACGGCGGGCATGCGCGTCTCGCGCAGGATCGGCAGCGCCATCCCGACAACGCCGCCATCGTCGAGGCCGAGTGTGGCAGGGAGCTCGTCCTGGAGGAGTTCGGCGAGACGACGACTGGCCGCGGACTCGTAGCGGAAACCGCGGTAGTACGCGGTGCGACACGAGCGGACCTCGGGAACGAGGAGCAACGCGATCAGGCAGTCGACCGCGGTCGCGTTCGCCTCGGCCGCCTGGCGAGACGGGTCGGGGTGGGAAAACGTGAGGGCCGCCGCGGCCCCGGCGTCGCGCAGCGCGCGGCAGACCGCGCTCGCGCCGGTCGCGAATCCACCCGGTTCGACGACCGCGACGCGTCGGCCGTGCAGGTCCGATGGACCGCGGGCCACGGCGAGCCTTTCCCGCAAGGGCGTGACGAGTTTCGATGCTCCCTCCCGGGTCGAGAACCGCTCGAGCTCGTCGAGCGTGCGTTTTCCCAGAATGCCGTCGGCTAGAAGTCCGGCATTCTGCTGAAAGTCCGTGAGCGCGGCGACGGTCTGATCGCCGAAGATCCCGTCGACCCGTCCGGGGTCGAAGCCGAGCTGACTCAACCGGCTCTGGAGTTCGGCGACGTCGTCACCGCGCAACATCGGGGTTCGCCGGTACAGGAGGCGTGAGCCAAACGGGAAGCCAGCCTCGACGAGCGCCGACCACGTCTCGGTGCCGCATCGACCGTCGGCGGACAGGCCTCGGTCGGCTTGAAAGGCGAGCACGGCCGCGGCGGTCGCCGCATCGAAGACGCCGGAGGGGTCGTCGTTCGCGAATCCGAGCTTCGACAACCGCGCCTGGAGATCGGCGACGGCTTCGCCCGTGTCACCTTCTGCCAAGGGCAGTGGCGTGCCGTCGGAGGGGTTGGGTGCGGTGCCGACCACTCGGCCATGCTAGGTGGACAGGCGCGGCCCGGGCAGCGGTAGCCCAGGTCCTCGGCGGCGGGATCGGCTGCTACAGGTGAGGTTCGATGTCTGACAACAGCGCGGACTTGGCCTTCGCGCCGATGATGCGGACCTGGGTCTTTCCACCTTTGAAGAGGATCAGCGTGGGAATGCTCATTACTTCGAAACGGCGGGCAGTCGCGACGTTGTCGTCGACGTTGAGCTTGACGATACGCAGGCTCCCTTGCTTCTCCGCGGCGATCTCGTCGAGGATGGGCGCGATCATCTTGCACGGCCCGCACCACTCGGCCCAGAAATCGACCAGGACCGGCGTGTCGGAGTGTGCCACCTCCTCGTCGAAGGTGCTGTCTGTCACCGCGAGCGTTCCTGCCGACACTTTGATCCTCCCTGGAGTCGTCTCATTCGCGCGGTGGTCGCCGCCGCGCGAATGCCCTAAGTAGAACAGCGCGTCTGCCGGGGGAATTCCCCAGTTGAAACGGTCAGCCCCCTTCTACCGCCGTGAGGTAGCGGTCGGCGTCGAGCGCCGCCATGCAGCCCGACCCGGCGGCGGTGATCGCCTGCCGGTACTCGTGATCCTGGACGTCACCGCAGGCGAAGACACCTGGGACGTTCGTTCGCGTGCCTTCGTGGGTCCGGATGTAACCCGCCGGGTCCATTTCGAGCTGTCCCCGGAACAGCTCCGTGTTCGGGGCGTGGCCGATCGCGACGAAACAGGCGTCGACTTGGAGCTCCCGTGACTCGCCGCTGGCGACGTCACGCAGCCGCAGACCGGTGACGTGGTTGTCGCCGAGGATTGCGGTGACGACGGCGTCGAAGACGAAGGAGATCTTCGGGTTGGAAAAGGCCCGATCCTGCATGATCTTCGACGCGCGCAGCTCCTTGCGGCGGTGGATGATGACAACCGACTCGGCGAAGCGTGAGAGGAAGGCCGCTTCTTCGAGGGCGGAGTCACCGCCCCCGACGACTGCGATCGACTTGTCCCGGAAAAAGAAGCCGTCGCACGTCGCGCAGGTCGAAACGCCGTGTCCCAGGAGTTCCGTCTCCCCGGGCACGCCGAGGCGGAGCGCCTGCGCGCCGGCCGCGACGATGATCGACCTCGTTCGGTAGGCAGGTTCCGATGCCGCGGCGCCGCTGGTCCAGACGGAAAAGGGCCGGGAGCCGAAGTCGACCCGGGAGACTTTGGCGGTGATGATCTCGGCGCCGAAACGCTCCGCCTGGGCGCGGATACGTTCCATGAGGTCCGGGCCCATCACGCCCTCGGGGAATCCCGGGAAGTTTTCGACCTCGGTCGTCAGCATCAGCTGGCCGCCCGGCTGGTCGCTCGTCGAGGAGGGTTCGCCCGCGATCACGAGCGGTCGCAGATCGGCGCGGGCGGCGTAGAGAGCGGCCGTCAGTCCCGCCGGTCCGGAACCGATGACGACCACGGCACGGCTGCCGGCTTCGGTTCTCGTCGAGTTCGCGTCAGGTGTCCGGTCAGCCATGCGCCGTCCTCTTGCTCGGTCTTCCGCTCAGTGCCCAACACAACATCCCGGCGGCGAGGAAGATTCCGCCGAGCAGCAGGTCGGTCGCCCAGGCGCGTCCGGAAAAGACCGAGGTGTCGAATAGGCGGATCAAGCCGACCGCGCCGACCGACACGAGGACGAGGACGAGCGTCAGGACGACGGCCGCGAGCACGAGGGCCCGCACGGCGACGAACACCGGGTGCAGCACGCGCTCTCGGACATCGCCGATGAGTAGGTCGACGACGCCGGCTACCCGTGCTGCCCAGTCCTGTTCCCCAGAGGTCTTCTCGTCCCGGTTCATGAGCGTGAGATTACGGCAAGGTGCACGCCGCCGGGTGACCCCGCCCGCGTCATTTGATTAGGGGGAACAGCGCGATCGTGCCCGGCCCGGTGTGGGCACCGATGATCGGCCCGATGTAGGAAACGAGGGTCTCGGCGGGGGGGAAGATCGGCGCGAGCAGGTCGAGAAAGACATCGATGTCATCGGCATCGGCGTTCCCGACGGCCAGCCTCTTCAAGGGCCCCAACGACGTCGCTTTTGAAGCGAGGTACTCGAGAGACCGCGCCCGGGTCCGCTGACGGGACTCGGCCTCGACCACGCCGTTGCGCACGACGATCACCGGCTTGATCGACAGGAGCGAACCGAAGAATGCCTGGGCGTTGCCAATCCGCCCGCCCCGGCGCAGGTACTCCAGAGTGTCGAGGGTTCCGTAGACGAAAACCTTCGGGACCTCGGCCTGGACGGTGGCCGCCGTCCGCGCAAAATCCGCGCCGGATTCGACGAGGTCCGCCGCCTCCAGGACGAGCAGCCCCTCGGCGACCGAGGCGGCGAGCGAGTCGATGACGGCGACGGGGAACTTGCCCTGGAAGGGCTCGGCGCCGGCTCGAGCCGCCTGGTAGGTGGCCGAGAGTCCCGACGAGATCGTGACGCAGACGACCCCGGCGCTGCCGTCGTCGGCCGCGGCGGCAAAGACTTCATGGAACGCTCCCGGCGCGGGCGCCGAGGTCTCGGCGAGCGCCGGGGATTGCCGGGCCAGCTTCCAGAACTGCTCGGCGGAGATCCCCCTTAGGTCGGCGGCGTCGAAGTCGCCGAGTCGCACGTCGAGGGGCACAACTATGACGTTGTGCTTGGCAAGGAGCTCGTCGGGCAGGTCGCACGCGTTGTCAGTGACGATGCGAATCGGCTTCACGGCTTCCCTTTCCAGTCCCCGGGTCGTGGCCAGGATTTCGCCTTGCAGTCTGCCAGCCGCGGACGGTCGCTGCGACGCCGGCGCTGCCGATGTAGACGGCTCCTCCCGCGGCGACCGCGACGAACAGCCGGAGCCAGCCGCCGATCCCATACCCCGTGCCGGTCTCGGCCGTGACGACGGCAACGGCGAACGCCATGACGAGGCTGAGGATGACGGAGCGGACCGACGAGAGGACAAGGACCCGGCCGCCGATCGTCCCGAGCCGTTCGCGCAGTACCGACAGGGCGGCGAACGCGGCGATCGTGTAGGCGATCGAGTACGACAACGCGAGACCACGCACCCCAAGTGGCCGGTACAGGAGCACGGCGACGAAGATATTGAGGCCGTTCTCAAGCACGTAGAGCACGAAGGCGGAGCGAGTGTCCTGCATGGCCTGGAAAGCGCGGGTCGCGAGGAAAAAAACGCAGTAGCCAGGCAGTCCGAGGGCGAACAGCGCCAGCACCGACGCCGTCAGGTGCGCGGCGGCGGTCCCCTCGTTGCCGTGCTGGAGGAGCAGGGTCACCGCCTGGCGGGCAAGGATCAGGTAGCCGACCGTGGCGGGCAGGATGAGCGCAAGCACCTGGCGCAGGGCCGCACCGAAACGGTTGCCGAGCGCGGGCCACCGGCGCGCCGTTCGCAGGCGGGCGAGGTCCGGCGAGGCGACGTTGATGATCGAGGTCGCCACAACGGCGAAGGGGAACTGGAAGAACGCGTAGGCGTAGGTGTAGGCGCTGACCGCGCCCGGTCCGACGTGGAACTCGAGTGCGAGAACGATGAACAGGGCGATCTGGTTCGCGATCACGAAGCCGAAGGTCCATCCCGACAAGCGCACGATCATGCGGATGGCTGGATCGTGCGGATGCCACCGGAATCGCAGCCTGAGGTGTGTCCGCCGCATCGACGGGATGAGAGCCGTGGCCTGTAATGCGACACCGAGAGTCGTGCCGACGCCCAACAGGACGAGCAATCCGTGGTCATGCTGGACTTGGGTGATCGTCGCGTGCCGCGCGAAGGTGGCAAAGGCGGCGAGGATGCCGATCCCGACGAGGTTGTTGACAACCGGGACGAACCCGACCGCGCCGAAGCGATCGCGCGTCGCGAGCACCGCAGACATAAGGCTGATCGCTCCGTAGAAGAGAAGCTGGGGCGCGAAAAACCGAAGCAGTTCGACGGCGACGGCATGTTCGGCCGGGGTGGCCTTGCCGAACGTGAAGGCGGTGATGAGCGCTGGCGCGGCAGCGACGAACGCAATCGTCGCGACGACGAGACCGACGCTCGCCAGGGTGACGACAGCCGAGATGGACTCGATCGCTTCAGCCTCGGTGCGGGTGGACAACCGCTCGACGAACACGGGGACGAAGGTCGCGGCGAGCACACCGCCAAGGACCAGGTCGTGCACTGCGTTCGGTGTGTTGTTCGCAAGGTTGAAGGAGTCGGCGAGGCGTGATCCACCGAGCGCGTACGCGAGAACGACGAGACGGATCAACCCGGTCAGACGGGATGCGACGGTGCCGAGCCCGGTGCCGAACGAGGCCCGGGCGAGGCGGGCCGAGCGCGCCCGCGAACCGATGATGCCGACACCGTCGCTGGATGGCGTCGGCGGGTTCACTCCTTGTTCGCCAGGAGGTGCCCGGCCGCGGCAAGATCGCGCGTCCGTCGGCGTCTGCGGCGGAAGTGCGAACGTAGCCACCAGAGGGCGAGGACAGCGAGGGCAGCGGCCGAGAGCGCGACAGCGACGATGGAGAAAGCCGTAGACCGCACGGTGTAGACATCCTCGAACAGGACAATCCCGCCGCGGGGTGACGTGAGCTGGATCCCAATCGTCGACACCCCGGACGTTCTCGCTGTCACGGGAATCTCGAGCGGCGAGTTCTTGTGAGCGAGCACGAGCGCGCGGTCCTGATCGCGCGACGCGATCACGAGCGTGCTGCTCGCGAGCTGGAGGATGGTGTGGATCGGGCTCGGGAAAGTCGAGACGATGGTGATCGGCACGTTGGCCGTCCGTTGTGTGAGCGTCACGGTTCGGGCTCCGGAAACCGAGATGGCGCGCTCGATCTCGGAGATCGCCGTCAAAGGTTCTGCCGCGTAGGACGCCCAGACAGAGCGCTCAAGTCCCGACGTCTCAGTAAGGAGAACCGCGTCCTTCACTTTGGCGAGAAAGCTGGTGTCGCCCGGGACGATCGATTCGATCGCGGTTTGCGCGGAGACCGCATTCTGGAGCGACGTGACAAAAAGGTAGGAGGGCATCGACGGGTTGGGCACGGTGGTGACGCGTTGCGGCGCGCCGTCGGCACCGACGGGAATCGTCGCGAAAATCGATGCCACGGTCGCCTGCTCGGCGATCGGACTCGTGTGCAGGCCCGTTAGCACGTCGCGGAGGAACGTCGGGGATTTCGGAAGCTCGGCGGGGGCGACGACGACTCCCCGGGCCTGGGCGCCGAATGGCTCCTCGAAGTAGATTTGCGCGACTTCGGCGAGGAAACGATGCGCGGCGAGCGCAGGGTCGGCGTCGCTGGCGAAGTGGGTCGCGAGGGACGAGTCGGCGACGACGGCGGGTAATCCGACGGCAGCCGGCGTCGACGACTTCGCGGGAGATGAATTCAGGCGCAAGGGAGACCATCGGTTCATCGGCCCTGTCACGGGCAGTCCCGCGTCAGGGATAACGACCCGTTTGACGTGTTCCTTGACGAGGTCGGCGAGGCTGGTGTTGTCGATCGGCGTCGTCGACAGATAGGTACTCCAGGAGGGAGCGGCGACCAGAGTGGTCCGGAAGACGCTGGCGGCCCGGCTGAGCTGGCTGTCGAGTTCGCTGCTCATCCCGGCCGAGGTCAGTGTGTCGAGGTTCACCGGGGTGAAGGGTGCTTCGAGGAACTCGACGGTTCGCGACGAATGCCACCGCTTGACGAGGGTGCGTAGCTCCGCGAGCACCACCTTGGCTGTGTGTGACGGCGTCTCGGCGAGCGCCGCGAGGAGCTGCGAGTACACCTCAAGAGTCAGCCGGGAGTCGTGATCGCGCAGAATCGAGGACAAAGTCGCGGCGAGAGAGCTGATTTCCCGAGTCGTCAACGTCGAGGCTCCCGCGGCGTCGAGCGTCGGCGCGACACCGAAGGGGAGCACGAGCGCGACGCGCAACGGGGTCGACCCTGGTTGGCCGGCAACATAGACGAGGAACGTCGTGAACGACGTCAGGGCCGTGTCGTTCGCCGTGTCGACGACGGTCACCTCCAACGGGTAGACGCCGTCGCAGGCGAGTTTGGGGCAGTCGAGTGCTAATTCCGGGGACCCGAGCGGCCTGGGCCCGGCCGCGGCCGTTATGGTGACACGGACGTGGATCGCGACGCCAAGGGTTTCTGTTCCCGTCCCCGTGACGGTGAGCGCATGTAGGGGGATGATCGGCGTCGAGTCGAGGACGAGCTCGTTCGGTGCCTGTTTGCCGGACTCGGAAAGGCCGAACGCGTAGCGAGTCGTTAGTCGGGAGTAAACGATCAGTTTGAGGCCGAGTTCCGAGCTCGGCTCCGACGAGCGAATCGCAAGGTGAAGGGACATCGAGGAGCCGGTTACCCAGTTGGTCTGGGTGACCAGGGTGACGCTGGTGCGACCGACATCGTTGCGGCGCGCACCGGCTGCCGTTCCGGACGGCGCGATAACAGTGACGACGAGAGCCGCGGCCAGGAGTGAGCCGAACAGCGCTGCGCGCGCGCACCGGGCCGCGTTCGCGCCGATCGACAATTGCGAGCAAGCCACGGGTGGCGATGTCCTCCGATCGCGCCGTTCGAGGGGGAGCCTAGTGTCGCGACGATTCCCAGGTCAGACGGGGCTGGCCGATCCGGGGGGTTGGGGCGGCCGCAGGCTACCCTCACGAGCCGTGGTCCCCGAACGCGTCCTTCCCCTTGTCGAGGAGACGGCGGAGCTCGTTCGTCGTTTCGTCGCGGCCGACAAGCACCTCTACGTTGTCGGCGGGACCGTGCGGGACGCCGTAATTGGTCCGCCCGGGGGCGGCGAACCGTTCGGACCGGACGCCGACATCGATTTCACGACGGACGCGCTTCCCGACGAGATCGAAGCTCTCATCGCCGGGTGGGCGGAAGCCGTCTGGTCACAGGGCAGGCGCTTCGGCACGATCGGCTGTTTGCACGCGGGTCGGCGTTTCGAGATCACGACACACCGCGCCGAGGCGTATCTCCCGGAGTCCCGCAAGCCCGAGGTCCGGTTCGGCAGCGACATTGTGGCTGATCTGTCGCGCCGGGACTTCACTGTCAACGCGATGGCCCTGCGACTGCCGGAGCTGGAACTCGTCGACCCGTTCGACGGACTCGGCGACCTCGGGGCCCGTACGTTGCGCACACCGCTCGACCCGACGACGTCGTTCTCGGACGACCCGCTGCGCATGCTACGCGCAGCCCGCTTTCTCGCCGGGTACTCGCTCAAGCCTTCTCCGGAGCTCGTCGCCGCGGTGAGCGCGCTTCGGGAACGGCTGTCGATCGTCTCGCCGGAACGTATTCGCGACGAGCTCAACCGATTGATCGCGCTCCCGGAGCCCGAGGCGGGGCTGTGGTTCGTCGTGACGAGTGGCCTCGCCGAGGTGTTCGTTCCCGAGATCCCGGCTCTCGCGCTCGAACAGGACACGATCCACCGCCACAAGGACGTGCTCGCCCACACGATCGCCGTTGTCGGCAAGACCCGTCCGGACAGGATCCTCCGGCTCGCCGCGCTCTTTCACGACATCGGCAAACCGAGGACGCGCGCGATCGGACCCGATGGCGTGTCGTTTCACCATCACGACGTTGTCGGCGCGCGCATGGCACGGCAGCGCCTCGAGGCGCTGCGTTACCCGACGGCTGAGATCGACGACGTCACGCGCCTCATTGAGCTGCACTTGCGATTCCACACCTACAGGATGGGATGGACGGACTCCGCGCTCCGGCGCTACGCGCGGGACGCGGGACCCCTTCTGGAGCGCCTCAACGAGCTGACCCGGGCGGACTGCACGACGCGCAATGCCGACCGGGCCAGCGAGCTCGAACGAGGCGTCGACGAGCTGGAGGCGCGCCTCGCCGAGCTCGCTGAGCGGGAGACGTTCGACTCGATCCGACCGGAGCTGAACGGCGACGCGGTCATGGCGCGCCTTGGGATCCCGCCGGGCAAGGCCGTGGGTCGAGCTCTGCGGTTCCTTCTCGAGATCCGGCTCGAGGAGGGCCTCATCGGCGAGGCGGAAGCGGGTCGACGGCTCGACGCCTGGTGGGAGGTCGAGCGTTCCCGCCCGGCCTGAGGCGGATGCGGTTCAGTCGCCCGCCACGAACCGTTCGACGAGCTCGTAGGCCTCGTTGTCGTGGTACTGCACGGGGGGCGACTTCATGAAGTACGACGACGGACCGATGAGGGGTCCGGCGAGTCCGCGGTCGAGACCGAGACGCGCACAGCGCACAGCGTCGATGATGACACCCGCGGAGTTCGGCGAATCCCACACCTCGAGCTTCAGTTCGACGTTGAGGGGCACGTCGCCGAAGTTCCGCCCCTCGAGTCGCACGTAGGCCCACTTGCGGTCCTCGAGCCAGGGGACGTGGTCCGACGGCCCGATGTGGACACAGTCCTCGCCGATCCGGTGGTTGATCTGGCTCGTTACGGCCCGGGTCTTCGAGATCTTCTTCGACTCGAGCCGCTCGCGTTCGAGCATGTTCTTGAAGTCCATGTTGCCGCCGAAGTTCAACTGATAAGTACGGTCGAGGGCGGTCCCACGATCTTCGAACAGGCGCGTAAGCACCCGGTGGATGATCGTGGAGCCGACCTGACTTTTCACATCGTCGCCGATGATCGGCACGCCGGCCTTCTCGAAGCGGGCCGCCCAGACCGGGTCGCTGGCGATGAAAACCGGGATCGCGTTGACGAAAGCGACATCGGCCTCGAGCGCGGCAGCGGCGTAGTGCTTCTGGGCGCGCTCCGAACCGACGGGCAGGAAGGCGACGAGAACCTCGGCGCCCGTACGGCGCAGCACATCGGCGACATCGACCGGCGGCGCCGGTGATTCCTCGATGACCTCGCGGTAGTACTTGCCGAGTCCGTCGAGAGTCGGTCCGCGGTCCACGGTCACTCCGGTCGTCGGCACGTCGCAGAACCGGATGGTGTTGTTCTGGCCGGACTGGATGGCTTTGTTGAGGTCGAGGCCGACTTTCTCGGCGTCGACGTCGAAGGCCGCGACGAGGTCAAGGTCCCCCACGTGATAGCCGCCGAGCGAGACGTGCATGAGACCGGGAACGGTCTCGTCCACGTTCGCATCCCGGTAGTACTCAACACCCTGGATGAGCGAGCTCGCGCAGTTGCCGATTCCGGCAATCGCGAGCTTGATTCTCCCCTTCGGGCTGGTCATAGCCGTTCCCTTCCGTCTCATGGCCATTGCCTCGTCTCAACTGCGGTACCCGCTCCGGCGGTCGCGGGCAAAGTGCGGTTGCTGAGGTCCGTCCCGGTCGCCGTCGCGGGGCGCGGCTCGGTACGCACCGACGTCATGTCGCGGTTCGAGCGGACGAGCGCCGTCCGCTCCCGGTCGAGGAGCCGCTCCACCCACGTCAGGTCGTTGGCGACCGTCTCTTGGGCGTGCTCGGCGATTGACTGCTCGTACGGGTCCAAAGGCCGTTCCCGGCGCAGGAGGGACCGTTCGCCGCGCTGAAGTCTGTCGAGGAGCTCGCCGCGCCGGCGCTCGAGCAGGCGGATGCGGGCCTGCGGGCTGAGGTGCCGGGCGAAAGCGAGCCGGAGCGAGAAGCCGCGCGGATCTCCGGCGGGTCCGTCGGCGGACTGGAGCAACTGCTCGAACATCTCCTCTCCGTGCGGCGTGATCTCGTAGACCTTGCGAGCCCGCGTACTGCGCCCTCCGAGCGCGATCGCCGCTTTCGCCGTCGCCCGGCGGGCGACGATGGCCGCCCGCTCGCCGGTGAGCGAACCTGTGAGCGGCACGTCCTGTTCCACGTGGCGCCCGCGGCGCAGGGGCGGCAGGGGTTCGGTTGCCTGGACCGCAAGGGAAGCCTCGAGACGGGCGAGAGCGGGATAAAGCGATCCAAAGGAGAGGTTCGACAGGACGCCGAAGTCCGCGCGCAGGGACTTGCGGATGTCGTAACCGTGCATCGGCCGCTCCTTGAGCAGGCCGAGGATCGCTAGTTCAAGCACAGGACGATCGTAACAGCCGATGTATCGTCTCGATATGTCGATTCCGTGACGGTCGGGTTCTCCCCGTCGAGTTCGCACCGACCGGACTCAGGCGTCGAGCGGCCGCTGGGTCCGGATAGCCTGGCGCCGTGCGACCGGAGCCCGAGTTCGTCACCCGCCGATATGTTCCGACGGGCCTCGGCCAGATTGAATACCGCCTTGTCCGTGATTCAGTCGTGCGCGAGTTCCGGCGGGGACGCCTCTCCCGGCTCGAGGTCTGTGACGCCCATCCGGAGCTGATGCGCGTCGCGCGCAACTTGGGCCGGGCGACCGAAGTGGACTGTCCGATCTGCGACGAGAGCAAACTCGTTCACGTCGCCTTCGCTTTTGGGCCACGCCTGCCTCCCGGGGGGAGAGCGCTCCGGATGGACGGCGAGATGCGCGCTCTCGCGCGCCAACGCGACGACGTCGCTTTCTACATCGTCGAGGTCTGTACGCAGTGTTCGTGGAACCACCTGCTGCGGATGTTCCCGGCGCCGGTGGCGCGGGCCCGACTGTTTGCTTGACGCGACGCCCACGCCGAAAGACGGTGCTCGTGGGGCCGGGGTGCCCGGGCCGCGTCTTCCGGGTACCCTGGGATCGCCGCCGGCAGCGAAGCGCGCTGGACGGTAGGAGGGCAAGATGCGAGATCGCGTGACTGTCCCGTCGATCGCGGTCCGCAAGCGCTCCCGGGGCGCGCCGCCGATCGTCATGGTGACCGCGTACGACACCCCGTTCGCCCGCATCGTCGACGACGCCGGTGTCGACATCATCCTCGTCGGCGATTCAGTGGGGAACAACGTTCTCGGCTACGAGAATTCGCTCGCCGTCGATGTCGGCCAGATGGTTCACCACGTCGGCGCGGTCGCCCGCGCCAATCCGAGCGCGTTGATAGTCGGCGATCTGCCCTGGATGAGTTACCACGTCGAGTCGTCCGACACGGTGCGCAACGCCGCGGCGCTCGTACGAGCTGGGGCACAGGCCGTGAAGCTCGAGGGGGGTCGACGCCGGATCCCGGCCGTCCGGGCGATCCTCGACTCTGAGATTCCCGTCATGGGCCATCTCGGGCTGACGCCGCAGTCCCTCCACGCCATGGGCGGTTTCGCCGTCCAGGGAAAGCACGTCGAGGCGGCGCGCCAGCTCGAACTGGACGCACGGGTTCTCAGCGCGGCGGGATGCTTCGCGATCGTGCTCGAAGGCGTCCCCGACCTCGTGGCGTCGAGGGTGACCGCGGCAATCGAAATCCCGACGATCGGCATTGGTGCGGGTCCTGCCTGCGACGGCCAGGTGCTCGTCCTTCACGACCTGCTCGGCCTTTCCGGCGGTCACGTCCCGAAGTTCGTCCGTCAGTACGCGGACCTCACCGTTGTCGCCCGCGAGGCCATCACCCGGTTCGCCGCCGACGTGCGTTCGGGTTCGTACCCTTCGCCGGAGGAGACCTACCACGCGACACCCGATCTGGAACGGGAGCTGAAGGACGCGCCACAGCGGTGACCGCACAGGCCAGGAGTCGGTAGGCAGAGCGATACTGCGCGCCGCAAAGATGCCCTGGCGCGAATGTCAGCGAGGAGAACAGGAGTCTTCGGCTACCATGACGAGGTCATATTCACCCCTGCTCCGGTGCGTCCGGGGCCCCGGACGTCGACGACGCCGGGTCCGGAGGAGGTGAGCCGTCCTGCGGCCCTATGAGATCGCTGTCATCTTTGATGTCGGCCTTGATGAGAACGACATTCGGGCGACGACGGACCATGTCGCCGAACTTGTGCGTTCGCGTGGTGGGTCCGTCGGTCACATCGAGCGTTGGGGTCGCCGGACTTTCGCCTACGAACTGAAGCACAAGACCGAAGGCTTCTACTTGTTCATGGAAGTCGTCGCGGAACCGGCGACCATCGCCGAGGTCGACCGGGTGCTGACGCTCGCCGACGAGGTCCTGCGCCACCGAATCATCCGCCAGCCGGAGAAGCTGGCGGGTCGCGTCCCGGTCGGCGAGACGCCGAACGACGCTCCGGCGGGCTAGTCGAGGAAACGGAGACGGAGAAATGGCAAACGGCAATACGGTCGTACTTGTCGGGAACGTGACGAGAGATCCCGAACTGCGCTTCACGCCGGCCGGTCAGGCGACGGCGAGCTTCGGGCTCGCCGTCAACCGTCGCTGGCAGAACCGCCAGACCAGCGAGTGGGAGGAGGCGACGTCGTTCTTCGACGTTGTCTGCTGGCGCGAAATGGCCGAGAACGTCAGCGAGTCGCTCGTGAAAGGGGCGCGTGTGATCGTGACAGGTCGGCTCGAACAGCGCTCCTGGGAAACCCCGGACGGGGACAAGCGCACAAAGATCGAGGTCATTGCCGATGAACTTGGTCCGAGCTTGCGCTGGGCAACGGCGCAGATCGTGAAGAACGAGCGGCGCAGTCCTGCCGGTGAGGCCAGATCCTCTGGGGGTGGCGCGAGGTCAAGCCGCGCCGGGGCGAACGAACCCGTGGTCGGCGAGGACGAGGAGCCTTTCTGATGGCGCGGAACAACGACCGGGAGCGCTCGACGCGTCGCGTGCCGAAGGACAACGGCAGACGGACAAAGAAGAAGGTCTGCATCTTCTGCAAGGACCGGATTGAACACGTGGACTATAAGGACGTGAACCTGCTGCGCAAGTTCATGTCCGACCGTGGCAAGATCCGTGCCCGACGGGTTTCGGGCAACTGCGCCCAGCACCAGCGTGACGTCGCGACCGCGATCAAATTGACGCGGGAACTCGCGTTGCTCCCCTACACGCAGCGGACGACGAGCGAACGTCCCGGCGGGCGCGGGGGCGGACGCGCGGCCGAGCGCGCGACGGGGTTCTCACGCTCGCTCGGTCGGCCGGCAACCGTTGCCGCCGTGGCCGAGCCGGAGGTGGCGACCGAGACCGAGGACGACCTTGACGCCCCAGACGAGGAGGCGTTGGTCGACGACGAGACGGAGGAATCGGAGAACCCGGAGTGAGAATCGTCCTGCGGACTGACGTCGAGGGCATCGGCAAACGTGGCGACCTCGTCGAGGTGAGCGACGGCCATGCCCGGAACTTCCTCCTTCCTTCAGGACAGGCAATCGCCGCGACGCGCAATATCTCCACGCAGGCGACCGCGATGCGCCGGGCCCGTGATGTTGCCGACCAACACGCGCGAGAAGCCGCCGAGTCAATCGCGCAACAGCTCGTGCCGGTGGTCATCACCGTTCACGCCCACGCCGGCAAGGCGGGGCGGTTGTTCGGTTCAGTAACGCCGGCCGAAATCGTTGCCGCGGTCGAGGCGCAAACGTCAGTCGTGCTCGACCGGCACAAGCTCATCATCCACGAACCGATCAAGTCAGTGGGGACGCACGAAGTCGGCGTCCATCTCCATCCTGAGGTGGAGTTCGTGCTCACGGTCGAGGTCGTCGGCTAGGCATTTTCGATCAAATCGGACGCCGTCGTACTCACGCCGGCAGGAACGTCACATCCCCTTCGTAGCTTTCAGTGATATGGATGGATTGGCCGAAGTGCGCCCGCGAGGCAAGCAGCCGGCGGAACGCACAGACCCGCCGATGTACTCCACCGGAAACCCACAGCGTGGTTCGGTTTATCCGGAAGATGTCCGTCTATCGATTCGCAGCCGCCCGGGTGCAGTGTGAGGCCGATCATGTTGCAGCCGCTCGAGGAAGCCCGACGACGCCCGCGTCAAGTCGCGGTCCCCGTCGCTTCGGGACGGATCCCGCCGCACAACCTGGAAGCCGAGGAGTCGCTCCTCGGTGCGATGCTGCTCTCGCGTGATGCGATCGCAACGGCGATCGAGCGGTGCTCACCTTCTGACTTCTACAAGCCCTCGCATGCGCAGATCTTCGGGGCGATCACCTCGCTCTACGGTCAGGGGGAGCCGGCCGACGCGGTCACCGTTTCCGAGGAACTAAGGCGCGCGGGCGTACTAGAGGAGATCGGCGGCGCGGCGATGCTCGGATCGCTGCAGTCGAATACCCCGGCGATCTCCAGCGCAGGTCGCTACGCCCGTATCGTCGAGGAGAACTCGCTCTTGCGTCGTCTGATCGGCGTGGCCCAGGAGATCGCCGAGATCGGCTACGGGCTGCCGGACGATGTCGTCGACGCGATCGACCGCGCTGAGGCGATGGTTTTTGACGTCGCTCAGCGTCGGTCCGCGGACAGCATCGCCTCGCTGCACGACCTGCTCGGTCGCAGTCTCGACCGGCTCGAGGAGCTGTACGACCGGGGCGAGACGATCACCGGGGTGCCGACCGGCTACCAGGACCTCGACGAGCACCTTTCGGGTCTGCAGCCCTCGAATCTCATTGTCGTCGGCGGCCGGCCATCGATGGGGAAGACCGCCTTCGCGCTCGGTCTTGCCGCGAATGCGGCGATGTTAGGCACGCCCGTGCTCTTCTTCTCGCTCGAAATGAGCCACCTCGAAGTCGCCCAGCGCGTGCTGTGTGCCGAGGCGCGCGTCGACGCCACTCGGATGCGCAACGGTCGGCTTCTCGAAGCCGACTGGCCGAAGATCTCCAACGCAATCGGTCGGATCGGTGGTGCACCTCTCCATATCGATGACGACCCCAACGTGACGGTGATGGACATCCGCGCCAAGTCGCGGCGGTTGCGGGCCCGGGACGGGCTCGGTCTCGTCGTCGTCGACTACCTGCAGCTGATGAGCGGGCGGACGAACGCCGAGAATCGTCAAGTAGAGATCTCCGAGATCAGTCGCGGTCTGAAGATCCTCGCCCGCGAGCTCGAGATCCCTGTCGTCGCGCTGAGCCAACTGTCCCGCGGGCTCGAGAGCCGCGCGGACAAACACCCGATGCTCGCCGACTTGCGTGAGTCGGGCGCCATTGAACAGGACGCCGATGTCGTGATGTTCATCTATCGGGACGAGATCTACAATCCGGATTCACCGGACCGCGGCGCGGCCGAGATCCACATCGCCAAGCACCGCAACGGCCCGACCGGTGCCGTCCAGCTCGCGTTCGTCACGAACTACGCCCGCTTCGCGAACATGGCCCACGTGTAGTCGCCGGCTCTCGACAGTCGGCGTACAGACGGTTCACAGGTTTTTTTCAGCTCAGCGAAGCATGATCGTGCCGTGAGCGCTGCGACAGGCCGTGTCCTGGTCGTCGACGACGAGGCGAACATCACCGATCTCGTCGCGACCGCGTTGCGCTACGAGGGTTTCGAGGTCACGACCGCGCAGTCCGGACGCGCCGCGCTCAACGAGGTCGGGTCGAACCGGCCGGACCTGCTCATTCTCGACGTGATGCTTCCCGACCTGGACGGGTTCGAGGTGGCGAGGCGGATCCGCCAGGACGGACGCCGGTTGCCGATCCTGTTCCTCACGGCGAAGGACGCCACCGAGGACAAGGTCCGGGGACTGACGCTCGGTGGCGACGACTACGTGACGAAGCCGTTCAGCCTCGAGGAGCTGATCGCTCGGGTGCGCGCGGTTCTGCGACGGGTGGCCGAGGGAGTCGGGGCCACGTCGCGGCTAGTCTTTTCGGACCTCGAACTCGACGAGGAAACCCACGAGGTGTTTCGTGGGAAGACCCCGGTCGAACTCACTCCGACGGAGTTCAAGCTCCTTCGGTACTTCCTCTTGAACCCGCGCCGCGTGCTCTCAAAGGCGCAGATCCTCGACTACGTCTGGGAGTACGACTTCGGCGGCGACGCCAACGTCGTCGAGACCTACGTGAGCTACTTGCGCAAGAAGATTGATATCCTCGGACCGCCGCTCATCCACACGCTCCGGGGCGTCGGATACAGCCTGCGGGTCCCGGCGGCGAACTAAGCCCGGCGTGATGCGGTGGTTTCGCCGGGTTCGGGCTCTCGGTTCGGCGATCGCGAGACGATTCCGCCGGCTGTCGCTTCGGGCGCGTCTCTCGCTCGGCCTCGTCCTCGTCGTCGGGGTCGGGCTCGTCGTCGCCGACATTGTCGTCTATAGCCAAGTCGAGTCGTACCTGCTCAGCCAGGTCGATTCGGAGCTGAACACCGCCCTGCAGCCCGTCGTGCGCCAGTTGACGTCCGGCGGCGGCTTCTTCAGCGGGAACTTCGGGTTCGGTCGGGACACACCGCCCGGCACGTGCGGCGCCCTGATCGATTCGTCGGGGGTCGTCACCGAGACCCCGTCGACGAGCCTGGAAGGACGACCAGCACCGGACTTTCCGGCGAGCTTGCGCACCCCGTCAAGCTCTGGGACGGCCAGCTACTTCTCGGTCGGGGCGAACGGCGACTCCTCGTTCCGCTACCGGGTACTGGCCCAGCCGGAGACTCTTCTTATCTTCGGCAGCGAGACCCCCGGCTACGCAGTAGTCGCCATCCCGCTCACCTCGCTCGACCAGACTCTCAGCCAGCTCGTGACGATCGACGTCGCCGTCTCGGCCGCGGTGCTCGTCGTCCTCGCGCTCCTGGGGCTCGTGGTGATCCGGGTCGGGATGCGGCCGCTCGTCGCCATCGAGCGGACAGCAGGCGCGATCGCGGCGGGTGACCTCTCGCGCCGCGTCGAGCCCGCCGACACGCACACCGAGGTCGGCCGGCTCGGTACGTCCTTGAACAAGATGCTCGCCCAAATCGAACAGGCCTTCGCCGAACAGCAAGCCTCCGAAGCACGGCTCCGCCAGTTCCTCGCTGATGCCTCGCACGAGCTCCGCACGCCGCTCACGTCGATTCGCGGCTACTCGGAACTGTTCCGGCGGGGGGCCGCCGACCATCCAGAGGATCTCACGTCGGCGATGCGTCGCATCGAGGACGAGGCGGCGCGGATGGGCGTTCTCGTCGACGACCTCCTGCTGCTCGCCCGGCTCGATCAGGGCCGCCCGCTGGAACGGGCCCCCGTCGACCTCGCGGAGATAGCACGGGAGGTAAGCGCCGACGCCAGTGTGGTGGACGCCGAACGCCCGATCACGCTCGAGGCATCGGCGCCGATCATCGTGATCGGCGACGAGCAACGGTTGCGCCAGGCCCTCGCCAACCTGGTCCGCAACGCCCTCGAGCACACGCCCCCCGGGACTCCCGTCGAGGTGAGCGTCCGGGTGGAAGCTGACCGAGCGGTGCTCACCGTTGCCGATCATGGTCCCGGGATCCCGCCGGAGCATCTCCCCCGGATCTTCGAGCGCTTCTACCGTGCCGACCCGGCGCGAACCCGTGAGAGTGGTGGGATGGGTCTCGGGCTCGCGATCGTGTTGTCGATTGCCGAGGCGCACGGCGGCTCGGCCCGAGTCGAGAGCGAGATGGGGTCGGGCGCGACCTTCCTTGTCGAGCTGCCGCTCGCGACGCAAGCGGCGGGTGGCGTCGACAGTGGACGTCCGTCAACCGGGCCCGGGCAGGTGGCCGGGTAGGTCATTGAGGCAGCGGAGTCGAGTGACTCTGGCGTGGGCCGTGGCACGAGTGGAACGCCCGGTCCGGGGGAAGTTTCCTCTGCACAGGGGCCGGATCGGCTCCGAGAAAGCGGATCCTCTGTGTAACCTACCGCGGGATCGGCCAACTTGAACCGCTTTATGACCGGAGCTGGCCCTCGGTACGATGAACACGGTGGAGTATCGGATCCTCGGACGAACCGGCGTTCGTGTCAGCGCCTTCTGTCTCGGGGCGATGATGTTCGGCGCATGGGGCAATAGCGACCACGACGAGTGCATCCGGATCGTGCACCGGGCCCTCGACGGCGGGATCAACTTCATCGACACCGCCGACGTCTACTCGGCGGGCGAGTCCGAGGAGATTGTCGGCAAGGCTCTGGCGGGCGGGCGGCGTGACGGCGTGGTCCTCGCCACGAAGGTCCACAGTGCGATGGGCGCAGACCCGAACGAGCGCGGCAACTCACGACGGTGGATCACGATCGAGTGCGAGGCGAGCCTCAGAAGGCTCGGCACGGATTACATCGACATCTACCAGATCCACCGTCCCGACCCGACCTGCGCCATCGACGAGACGCTCGGCGCGCTCACCGACCTCGTCCGGGCGGGCAAGATCCGCTACTTCGGGAGCTCGACCTTTCCGGCTCACGAGATCGTCGAAGCCCAGTGGGTCGCGGAGCGCCGCGGCCGGGAGCGTTTCGTCACGGAGCAGCCGCCGTATTCGATCCTCGCACGGGGCGTCGAGAGCGCCGTGCTCCCGGTCTGCCTCGAGTACGGCATCGGGGTCATCTCCTGGGGTCCCCTCGCCGGAGGTTGGCTTGCCGGGAGCTTTGGAGCTGGCAAACGGAACACGAGCCGCCGGTCGGCGCGGATCCCCGCGCGCTATGACCTGTCGCTTCCGGAGAACCAGCGCAAGCTCGAGCTCGTGGCGGCGCTCGATCACCTGGCCGAGGAATCAGGGCTCACCCTCGTCGAGCTCGCGATGGGTTTTGTCCTAGAGCACCCCGCGATCACGGCGCCGATCATCGGGCCGCGCACCCTGGAGCATCTGGAGTCGCTGCTGCGCACGGCGGACATCGTCCTTTCGGTGGAAGTACTCGACCGAATCGACGAAATCGTCCCTCCCGGCGTGACCTGCAATGCCGCCGATTCCGGCTGGGAGCCGTCGGCGCTCACCGACGCGTCACGGCGCCGACGCCGTCGTGCCTAGAGACTCTGAACGAAGCATCTGAGGATGCGCGCGGCTTGCCTTCACCTGCCGCGATGGGGTCAAGGAGCAGAAATCGAACCGAGGTCGCCAGCTCCTCGGGGCGGCGGCCTTCTGCTGCCGGCTCGTCCCGGACGACTCGGGCCGGCCTTTCCCGCCGAGCAGTGCCGCGAGCCTTCCGCGACAGGACTTCTCCGGTCTCCTCCCTTCCGGGAAGGGTCGTTTCTCCATTCGCCGACGTCATCTGCTCGGTGATGGTGCGCCAAGTCCTCGGGGGACTGTCGGATCGCGGCGCGATCCGACGGTTGCGGAACCGCATCGACTGGAAGGTCGTCTGGGGCCTGAGGCGCGACGACGCGGGCCGGCCCCCGCCGAGGTGACCGCCCGGAACGGGTCTTCGACGCGGCGCGCCGGGCCCCCGGCGGATCACCCGGGAGGTGGCGAGGGAGCGGATGGTCTCGACCGTCGACCCGGGTCCCGGCCGCCGCGAAGACGGTCCGGCGGAAGAGGACGGCCCCAAGGCGCACCCGCCGCGGCGCCGGGGAGGGATCGTCGCCGCCGCCGCGCCGACCTTGGCGAACCGGCCCACCTACCAGCCGCGTCAAGAACGTCACTCGATACAACACCTAGGGCTCCGGACCCGCCCGGGCGGCCCTCCGGGCCGCCGGCCCCCGGCCCGTCGTCAAGCCCCAGCCCCTCCCGAGGCCGATCCCCGGGGGCTTCACCCGGGATGACTCCTCTCGCCGGCGAGACCGGCCGCGTCAGCGGTCCTGCCGGGGTGACCCGGCGATCTCCCCGAGGGGCTCGGCCAACTTCGACCGCTCCGGTGAGCTGCCAGCGGCGCAGCCATTGCACGAGGCGCGCCGGACGAGCCGGTCCTCCTCCCTGGGTGGCCGAGCTCGTCGTGGCCCAGGCGGGCCGGCGGGCGGGCGGCGGCCGCGCCGGGTACCGCTCCCCCCGCCCGACGGTGGAGCGCGCCAGGGCCTGGCTCGTCGCCCGGGGAACCGCCGTCTCCTCCCGCGGCGTCGAGCAACGCCAGGGCTTGAGGCCCCGGGTCGCCGCGCTGAACCTGCGCCGCACCGGCAACCGCGGGCTCGTCTTTGCCGGCAGCTGGCAACTCCCGAGCGGATGGCCGGGGCCCGCGGGCGACCGGGAGGAAGTCACCCCCGACCCAAACGCCGTCAGCGTGTCCGGCCCTCATCTTTCCGGGCCGGCTCTTTGACCGGTCCCTCTCCCGAGGACCGGAAGGGACCCGACGGCCCGATGGCGCCCAAGTGGGTCTTGTTCAGCGGTCTCCTCGAGCCGTTCATCGGCTGTTCACGTTGGGGAAACACAGTCTTCTCACAGAGGCCACAGCCTAGAAACCCGGCTTCTTTAACCTCAAGGCGACCGCGCGGCTTGAGAAGCCTGACGTCAGCTGAGGAGGCCGGATGCTCGTCCCCTATCCGCACTGGCTCAACCCAGGGGACAACGCCTGGCAGCTAACTGCGGCGACGCTCGTCGGATTGATGAGCCTGCCGGGCATCGCCGTTCTCTACGGCGGCATCGTGAAGCGGAAGTGGGCCGTCAACACGATGCTCATGGCGTTCGCCGGCTTCGCCGGCGTCCTCGTCGTGTGGGTGCTGTGGGCCTACGAAATGGGCTTCGGCCACCCGTTTAATCTCTGGCACGGAACCCTCAGCCCGTTCATCGGTCTGCCTGGATCGATCTTGTCGCACGCCTACGAGGAGGGTCAGGCGGTCATCCCGCTCCTCAAGGGTGCGATGCCGGCCCTGCACTTCCCGACCTCGAGCCTCGCCTACTTCCAGTTCGTGTTTGCCGCGATCACACCCTTGCTCTTTCTGGGAAGCGTGCTTGGGCGGATGAGCTTCAAGGCCTGGTGCGTCTTCGTTCCCGCTTGGACGACGTGCGCCTACACGGTAAACGCGATGCTGCTGTGGGGCGGCGGGTACTGGGCCGCACGCGGCGCCCTGGACTACTCCGGTGGCTACGTCATCCACCTCGCGGCCGGGGTGTCCGGATTCGTCGCCGCTTCGGTGATCGGTCCCCGTCTCGCCAGGGACCGTTGCGCCTTCCCGCCGACCAACCTCATGCTCGTGGCCGTCGGCATGGGGATGCTCTGGCTGGGCTGGAATGGATTCAACGGCGGCGACTCGTACTTCGCAGGCGCCAACGCCTCGGCGGCGGTACTCAACACGAACCTCGCGACCGCGACCGCCCTGCTTGTCTGGGTCGTGATCGACATGCACTTCGGTCCGAAGAAACCGAACTTCCTCGGCGCGGTGAACGGGATGATCGTCGGGCTCGTCGCGATCACGCCCGCCGCCGGTTACGTCAACGGCTGGGGAGCGCTCTGCATCGGCGCGATCGCGTCGGTCTTGGTCTGGCTCGCGTTCAACAAACTTTCCCGGTTTCGACCCTTCAGCAAAGTCGACGACGCGCTCGGTGTCGTGTACACGCACGGCTTTGCGGGACTCTTCGGCGGTCTGCTCACCGGCGTCTTCGCCGACCCGAAGATGATCGTGTACCTCTCGGCCAATGGTCAGTCGACGGGGGTGGCGGGTGCCGCCTATGGCCACCCGGGTCTCGTCTGGGTACAGTTCCTCGCCGCCCTGACGATCATCGTCTGGGACGGCACGGTCACGTTTGTCCTCCTCAAGATCATCGGCCTCGTCATACCGTTGCGGATGAAGGAGTCGGAGCTGAAGATCGGCGACCTCGCCGTCCACGCCGAGTACGTCGACCTGTCGGTCGACGACGAACGGCTGCTCCAGATGATCTCCGACGGGCGCGGCCAGGCGCTGACCGGTGAGTCGCTGCCGGCCAGCGCTGGAGGCCGGCCGGCACCGCCGGAACCGACCGTGACGAACGGGAACGGGAACGGGAACGGAAACGGCAACGGCGACGCGTCGAGCGGTGGCTGACGTGACGGCTGGTATCGAGGTGCGTCTTCTACCTGTCGAGGGATGGGGGGAAAGGGCGTCTTTTCCTGGGACCCGCGGATGATCGGTGTCCGGGTTGCGCCTGGGGGGCGCATCCCGGACACCTCGGAATTCGAGAGTTTCGGCTCCGGCTTGTAGAGTTTTGGTGCTCGGCCCATGGCCTCCTGGCAATCCGGCGAATCTGCACGGTGTTGTCGCTCTACAGACAAGCGAATTCAAGTGAACGAAGCCAAGACCGAACAAGGCTTGTACGATCCGCGCTTTGAGCACGATGCCTGTGGCATCGCCTTCGTCGCGCAACTCGGACAAGGCCCAAGTCACGAGGTCGTCGAGCTCGCCATCACCGCGCTCGAGAACCTCGCCCATCGTGGGGCGTTCGGCGCCGATCCCGAGACCGGCGACGGCGCTGGGATCACGGTGCAGATGCCCGACAGGTTCTTTCGCGAGTCGGTCGGAGTCTCTCTTCCTCCGGTCGGCTCGTACGCAAGCGGGATCGCGTTTCTGCCGCAGGACCCCGAGGAAGCGCGGCGCCGGAGAGAGGAGATCGCGCTACTGGCCGCCGACGAGGATCTGGAGGTGCTGTGTTGGCGCGAGGTTCCCGTTGAACTCGGCGCGGCGGGAAAGACGGCGGGCGCGATGGCGCCGAGTTTCTGGCAGTTGTTCCTTGGCTCAAAAGCCTCCGGCTCGCGCCCCGGATTGTCCGGCATGGAACTCGAGCGGCTCGCGTACGCGCTGAGAAAGCGCGCCGAGCACGCGATCACGGATTGCTACTTCCCGTCGCTCTCGACACGGACCTTTATCTACAAGGGCATGTTGTCGTCGGTGCAGCTGCGGCGGGTCTTTCCCGACCTCTCTGACGCGCGCTTTGCCAGCGCGCTCGCGCTCGTGCACGCAAGGTTCTCGACGAACACGTTTCCCTCCTGGTCGCTCGCCCATCCCTACCGGCTGATCTCGCACAACGGTGAGATCAACACGGTGCAGGGCAACCGCAACTGGATGCGCGCCCGCGAGGCGCAGTTGCGAAGCGACCTCTTCCCCGGCGACATCAACCGTCTGCTGCCGATCATCACCCCCGGCGGCAGTGACTCCGCGTCTTTCGACGAGGTGCTGGAGCTTCTGCACCTCGGCGGCCGATCGGTGCCACACGCGCTCTTGATGATGATCCCCGAAGCCTGGGAGAACCACGCCGAGATGGACTCCGCGCGGCGGTCCTTTTACCGCTTCCACGGATGCGTGATGGAACCGTGGGACGGTCCTGCAGCGATGGTCTTCACCGACGGCACGCTCATCGGCGCGACCCTCGACCGCAATGGACTCCGCCCGGAGCGTTACTGGGTGACCTCGGACGGCCTCGTCGTGATGGCCTCGGAGGTGGGCGTCCTCGACATCGCCCCGGAGCGGATCATCAAGAAGGGGCGCCTTCAGCCGGGACGGATGTTCCTCGTCGACACCGGGGCGGGAAGGATCATCGACGACGCCGAGGTGAAAGAGAGCCTTGCCGCCGAACATCCCTACGGGGCGTGGCTCGCCGAGAATCTCCTGAGCATCGATGAACTGCCGCACCGCGAGATGCTCGTGCCGCAGCACGGTTCCCTCGTCCGCCAGCAGCGTCTCTTCGGATACACGGACGAAGAGCTGCGGGTGATCGTCGCGCCAATGGCCCGCGCGGGACTGGAGCCCACGGGCTCGATGGGTTCGGATACGCCGATCGCCGTACTCTCCGACCGCCCGCGTCTGCTGTTCGAGTACTTTGCGCAGCTTTTCGCCCAGGTGACGAATCCCCCGCTCGACGCGATCCGGGAAGAGCTCGTGACGTCGTTGTCGGCGACGATCGGTCCGGAGCAGAACCTTTTGCAGCCCACACAATCGTCTTGTCGCCAGATCACTCTCGAGTTCCCGATCATCTCCAATGACGACCTCGCCAAGCTGGTCTACGTCAACGAGCGCGGCGAGACGCCAGGTTTCAAGTCTTTCGTCGTCGACGGCCTGTACGAAGTGGCGGGGGGTGGGGAGGCGCTCGGGCGCGCCCTCGAGCGGATCTGTGCCGAGGTCGTCACGGCGATCGAGGGCGGCGCGAACGTCATCATCCTCTCGGACCGCCACGCCAGCGTCGCGCTCGCGCCCATCCCGTCCTTGCTGCTCGTCTCGGCGGTCCACCAGCATCTCGTGCGGGAAAAGTCTCGCGCCCGTGCCGGACTAGTCGTCGAGTCCGGCGACGCCCGGGAGACGCACCACATGGCGCTTCTCGTCAGCTACGGCGCCGCCGCGGTCAACCCGTACCTCGCGGTGGACTCGGTAATCGACATGGCGAGACGTGGTCTCATCGATCTGCCGGAGCGTCGGGCCGTGGCTAATTACGTGAAAGCCGCGGGCAAGGGCGTGTTGAAGGTGATGTCGAAGATGGGCATCTCGACCATCGCCTCGTACACCGGTGCCCAGGTTTTCGAGGCGGTCGGTCTCGACCAGGGCCTCGTCGACCGTTACTTCACGGGGACGACGAGCAAGCTCGGCGGCGTGGGCCTGGACGTGCTGGCGGAAGAGGTCGCCCGCCGGCACCACTCCGCCTTCAACGGGCGCCCGGGCGAGCTCGACCACCGCGAGCTCGAAACGGGCGGCGACTACCACTGGCGTCGCGAAGGCGAGTACCACCTCTTGAACCCGAAGACGGTGTTCAAGCTCCAGCAGGCGACGCGCTCGGGTGACTACGAAGTCTTCAAACAGTACACGCGGCTCGTCGACGACCAGTCGGAGCGGCTGGCGACGCTGCGCGGACTGTTGCGGCTGCGCACGGGCGAGGGGGCCCCTCGCCAACCGGTGCCGCTCGACGAGGTCGAGCCGGTGGAAGCGATCGTCAAGCATTTCGCCACCGGCGCGATGTCCTACGGTTCGATCTCCTCCGAGGCGCACGAAACCCTCGCCGTGGCGATGAACCGCCTCGGCGCCCGATCGAACTCGGGTGAGGGAGGGGAGGACCCGGCACGCTACGTGCCCGACCCGAACGGCGATTCGCGACGCAGCGCGACGAAGCAGGTCGCCTCGGGTCGCTTCGGCGTGACGAGCGAGTACCTGACGAACGCCGACGACCTGCAGATCAAGATGGCCCAGGGTGCCAAGCCCGGCGAGGGTGGCCAGCTCCCGGGCGCGAAGGTTTACCCGTGGATCGCCAAGACCCGGTACTCGACACCGGGGGTGGGGCTGATCTCGCCACCTCCGCACCACGACATCTACTCGATCGAAGATCTCGCCCAGTTGATCCACGACCTCAAGAACGCCAACAACCGCGCCCGGATCAACGTGAAGCTCGTCGCCGAGGTCGGCGTCGGGACAGTCGCGGCGGGAGTCGCCAAGGCGCACGCCGACGTGGTGCTCATCTCCGGCGAGGACGGTGGCACCGGGGCGTCGCCGCTCACGTCGATCAAGCACGCCGGCGTTCCCTGGGAGTTGGGCCTCGCCGAGACCCAGCAGACTTTGGTGCGGAACGCCCTGCGCGATCGCATCGTCGTGCAGGTCGACGGGCAGATGAAGACCGGCCGTGACGTCGTCATCGGGGCATTGCTCGGCGCCGAGGAGTTCGGTTTCGGGACCGCGCCGCTCGTCGTGCTGGGGTGCGTGATGATGCGGGTCTGCCACCTCGACACTTGTCCGGTCGGGATCGCGACCCAGAACCGGGAGCTGCGCAAGCGCTTCGCGGGGCGCCCGGAGTACGTCGAGACCTTCTTCACCTTCATCGCCCGAGAGGTGCGGGAGTATCTCGCGCAACTGGGTTTCCGCACCCTCGACCAGGCCGTCGGGCACGTCGAGTGCCTCGACGTCGAACCGGCCGTGAAGCACTGGAAGGCCGCCGGCCTCGACCTGCGGCCGTTGCTCACCCGGGTCGAGCCCTATCTCGGCACGACCGAGCTCCACCAGGTGCGCGCCCAGGACCACGGCCTCGACCGGGCGCTCGACAACGAGCTGCTCGAGCTGGCGAAGCCGGCTCTCGAGCGGGGAGAACCGGTCGAGATCTCGCTCCCGGTACGGAACGTGCACCGCACAGTCGGCACGATGCTCGGTGCCGAAGTGACCCGGCGCTACGGAGGTGCGGGCCTGCCCCCGGGCACGATCAAGATCACGTTGTCCGGCTCGGGCGGTCAAAGCTTCGGCGCGTTCATCCCCTCCGGCGTTGAGATCGTCCTGTACGGGGACACCAACGACTACCTGGCCAAGGGCCTCTCCGGCGGCACTGTCGTCGTCCGTCCGCCAGTCGGCGCCGGTTTCGTCGCCGAGGAGAACATCATCGCTGGAAACGTCTGCGCCTACGGGGCGACGGGTGGCGAGTTGTTCATTGCCGGACAGGTCGGCGAGCGCTTCTGCGTCCGCAACTCAGGCGCGACGGCGGTGGTCGAAGGCGTCGGTGACCACGGATGCGAGTACATGACGGGGGGCCGTGCCGTCGTGCTCGGGCCCACCGGCCGCAACTTCGCGGCCGGAATGTCGGGCGGTCTCGCCTACGTCTGGGACCCCGAGGACCTGCTGACGCGGCGCCTCAACCGCCAGATGGTTGACCTCGAGCCGCTCGACGACGAGGACCGGGCATTCCTGGCCGCGGTGATCACGCGCCATAGGGAGCTCACCGGCTCGGAACTGGGGGCACGCCTCGTCGCCCGGATGCCCGAGGTCATCGGCGAGTTCAAGAAGATCATGCCTTTCGATTATCGCCGGGTGATCGAGGCGACGCGGCGGGCCGTGGCGAGCGGGGAGTCGGTCGACGACGCGGTCATGGCGGCGGCGCATGGCTGACCCCCGGGGCTTTCTGAGTTTCGAGCGACGGGGGCCCGCGCGGCGCCCTGTCGCGGAGCGGATCCACGACTGGCGGGAGATCTACTTGCCGTTCGCGCCGGAGGCGCTGCGTGTCCAGGCGGCGCGCTGTATGGACTGCGGGATCCCCTTCTGCCACCAGGGTTGCCCGCTCGGCAACCTGATCCCGGAGTGGAACGACCTCGTTTACCGCGACGAGATGGCCCAAGCGGCGGACCGCCTGCACGCGACGAACAACTTCCCGGAATTCACGGGCAGGCTGTGCCCGGCCCCATGCGAGGGCGCCTGTGTCCTGGGAATCAACGCCGACCCGGTGTCGATCAAACAGGTCGAGTTCGAGATCGCCGAATGGGCGACGGCGGATCTCAGACCGCAACTCGTGTCGCCCGCGACAGGCCGGCGAGTCGCCGTCGTCGGATCGGGTCCCGCTGGATTGGCCGCCGCCCAGCAGCTCACCCGGGCGGGTCATGACGTCGTCGTCTACGAGCGAGCCGAGCGCCTCGGCGGACTGATCCGCTACGGGGTGCCCGAGTTCAAGCTGGAAAAGGCGGCGATCGACCGCCGGATCGAGCAGATGCGAGCCGAGGGCACGCGCTTCGAGGCGCGGACCGCGATCGGCGAGGGATCTGTCGGCGAAGTCCCCGGGACGGCCGCGCCGGACGCGCGGATCATCTCGGCTCGCGAGCTACGCGCGACCCACGACGCAGTCGTGCTCGCGGTCGGCTCGACGAAGCCGCGTGATCTGCCTGTTCCCGGTCGGCAGCTCGCCGGAGTCCATTTCGCGATGGACTTCTTGAAAGGGGCCAACCTCGTCTGCGAGGGTGCGATACCCCGAGCACCGATCGACGCCGCCGGCAAGCGCGTCGTCATCCTCGGCGGGGGCGACACGGGGGCCGACTGCCTCGGGACCGTGCATCGCCAGGGTGCGTCGTCGGTCGACCAGGTCGAGATCCTGCCCGAGCCGCCCGGGACCCGGGCGCCAGACAACCCCTGGCCGACCTGGCCGAGGACGCTCCACCTCGCGGCAGCCCACGAAGAAGGCGGCGAACGGCTCTACTCCCTCGCCACGTCCTCGTTCGCCGATGACGGCGCCGGCGCGGTGGCGGCGCTCCTCGTCGACTCGGTGCGGTACGCCGAAGGCCGATTTGAGGTCGTCGACGGGACGCGCCGGAAGATTGCGGCCGACCTCGTATTGCTGGCTCTCGGTTTCACGGGTCCGGAGCAGAGCGGCGTCGTCGGCGAACTCGGACTGGCACTGAACGAACGCCAGAACGTCGCAGTCGACGGCGACTTCATGACGAGCGTCGACGGCGTCTTCGCCTGCGGCGACATGGCCCGGGGGCAGAGCCTCGTCGTCTGGGCAGTCGCCGAGGGCCGCTCCGCCGCGGCGGCGGTCGACACCTATCTCATGGGATCGACCGATCTGCCCTGGCCTCTGCGGCCGGGTGAGGTGGCGCTCGCCTGAGACGGGTCGGCCGGGAGATCGTCCGGTTCGCCGAGATCGGAGCGAGTGGGCCCGGTGGATCTGTTGGCAACGCGGCAGACAGCCGTCGTGCGACGGGGTTGACGAGGGAAGACCATGTCGTGTGGCGCGGGGGGTTCGCACGGCGTTCGGGAACGCGGTGGCCGTCCTGCTCGCCTCGACCTGGGCGGGGTCCCCCGGCGGCGGCCTGGGCCACCGGCTCCGTTCGTTGGGACGTCGCGCGCCCTTCTTCCGCCGGGGGCGCCGCGGCTTGACCCGTCGGCGCCGCCGGGCAATCCGTTCGCGACGACGACTATCGCGCCGACCTGCGCAGTCGCCAGGGCAACATCACGGCCGCGCTGTACGACTCCGAGAATCGCGAGCTCCACCTGCCGACCCGGGGTCAGGGAACAGACGGCGAGCATCGGGAGGGTCGACATCCTCGTCACGCTGCTCCACGAGGAGCGGGCCGCCTTTCACCCGCTCGACGAGGACGACGAGGCTCTCGCCACCGGGATGATCGAGGCGCGCGCCAACGACGAAGCCACGGATTTGCGGGGCGCGGCGGGCGGTAGCGGGGCGATCGCGTGCTTTGACGCGCTCGCCGGATTCACCGACACGACGCCGGACACGGAAGTTGCTGGGGCGAGACGACGATGGCGCTCGGCCAAGTCAGGCTGCTCGAGCGTCTCGTGGTGGCGAATGCGCTCCTCGATTCCGCCTCGCGGACCTACGAGCTCGGGCGGAGGGAGAACGTGATCACGTCCGTCGCTGGGACGTGTGTGCCGGACCCCCGGCGAGCGTGTCGGTCGCGTCAAATAACGGCTGGGTCCCGATCGTCGCGGGTAACTGGCAGATCAACGGCATCGGCCACGTCGACGGTCAGGGCCGCGCCTAGCTCGTCGCCGTGCGCAGCAACGAGACCGCGACCGAGGCCTACGGGATCACGACGATCGAGGGGATCTCGCGGGTCCTCTGGTCCCGGCTCGCTATCCCCCGGCCGCGGTAGCTGTGGTTCCGCCCGCGAGGAGCTCGTCGGTCGCCGGATCGGCTTCGCCCCCGAAGTGGAGTTCGAGCACTCGCCGGAAGCTCGGTTCGGCGGGCGCCGCCCGCAGGAACAGCGTCATCGACGAGCGCAGTTTCATGGCGTCGATCGCACCGAAGATCTCGGGAGCTCTCGCCGCGGCGCCCGCGACGAGAACTTCGCAGCAGGCGACAAGGCGCGGGCCGAGGATTGGGTGCGCGAGGTAAGCCTTGGCCTCTTCAAGCGAGGAGATCGCGAAGTACTGGGACGTCGCGCTCTTGCCGAGACCGGCGATCTGGGGGAAGACAAACCACATCCAGTGGCCGGTCTTGTGGCCCCGGCGCAGTTCGTCGAGGGCTCGTTCGAAGGTGGCCGCGCGATCCTGAGCCCGCACGAAGCGTTCGAGTTTGCCGGGATCGTCACCTGTCATCGGGCGGGTGCGCGCCGGATCGGCACTGTCGCATCGCTCGCCTCCTCAGCGGGGAAATGGATGGCGAGCCAGCGGGTACCAGGGTTGGCGCGGACGAGACGGTGCGGCGTGTGCCAGGGGAGGAACACCCAGTCCCCTGGATCGAGCGAGAGGCGTTCGTTGTCGATCTCAAGTTCGGCACCACCGTCCACCAGGACGACCCACTCGTCGTGGTCCTGATCGAATTCGATTGGTGCGGCGAGCTCGCCGCTCAGGATCTGCTCGATCACCACGCCGTGCAGCTGGAAGAGCTCATCGGTTCGCTCACCGTTGACAGGTGCGAGGGACGAGTCGACGAGGTGACCACGACGGAATGCCGACATGGTCCGAGGTTACGCCGGCGTGGCGCGCAATGGGCCGGTCAAGCGCGAGGCGCTCTTGCCCGAGGGAGGGAAGGCAGTGTTTCCCACCGGTCACGGCGACACCGGATAGATTCCGTGCGAATTCGCCCGCGCCGATCGGAGAAGACCACCGCGTGCACGACCCGATGCGTAAGCCCGTGCCGCGCCGCCGCGCCAAGATCCCGGCAAATCGTCGGGTTTCGCGGGCCGTCTATCGGCGGCGCCGGATAGTGGTCGCGGCCTGCGCCTTGACGATCTTGGGGCTTGCGATCGGCGTCCCGGTTTGGTCGATCGGCACCAACCACGGGGCCGGAACCGGTGGGACCCCAACGGCGATGGGGGCGGCGGGGCAAGCCAGAACGGGAGCGAGCCGCATCGACAAGATCGCAGTCGTCCCAGGCCTGAGGCCCGTTTTCACCTGGCCGAAGGTGGGACAAGCGGCGGTCGCGGTGCGGGGAGTCGGCATCGTCGGCCGGTCGGCACGGGAGCGACCGGTCCCAATCGCCAGCCTCACGAAGATGATGACGGCCTTCGTCATTCTCTACGACCACCCGCTCGCGTCGGGCGAATCCGGCCCGTCGGTCCTGATCACTCCGGCCGACGTCGGGACGTGGGAGGCAGAGGCCGTCGCTGGGGACAGCACCGTGAAAGTCGCCGCGGGTGAGAGCCTTTCCGAGTACCAGCTCCTTGAGGCACTTCTCGTTCCTTCCGGGGACAACATCGCCGACCTGCTGGCGACCTGGGACGCGGGGAGTGTCGGGAGGTTCGTCGAGAAGATGAACACGATGGCGAAGATCCTCGGACTCACCTCGACGCACTACGCCGACGCGAGCGGAATCGACGCCTCGTCGGTCAGCACTGCGGCCGACCAGGCGAGACTCGCCGCCGACCTGATGGGCAGCACGGTCGTCCGCGCCATCGTCCGCAAGCGGCATTTCGCGTTCCCCGTCGCGAAGAGCCTGTGGAACGCCAACCCGGCTCTCGGCACCGACGGGATCATCGGCGTCAAGTCGGGCTGGACCTTCGCGGCGAACAGTTGCCTCGTCACGGCCGCCTTCCGCACCGTGCGACACCACGGAGTTCTCGTCGTCGCGGCCGTGCTCGGCCAACCGGGCGGCCTGGTGGACGCGACAGTCGTCGACGAGGATCTTCTGCGGGTGACGACGGGCGCGCTCGTGGCCTACAGGGTCGCCGCGGCGGGGGCGAAGGTCACTACCGTCGCCCTGCCGAAAGCCGCGGGAAAAGTGGTTCTCGTCGCGCCGCGCCAACCGAGCTTCGCGACGGCCTGGCGCGGACTGAAGCTCACCGAAAGGATCAGCAGCAGCACTGGCTTGTCGTCGAGTGTGCTCGCCACGGAACGCGTCGGCACGATCGTCGCTGAGCTGGAAGTCGTCGCGCCGTGGGGCGTCATCGGGCGATTTCCCTTGCGAGTTGACGTCGTAAGGGAAACGGCGTCGGGACCGACGGGAAGTGGTTAGTAGCGGTTCGCAGCCGCTCTGCGGGGCGCGGGTCGGCGTGCCGCCCGGCGGTGGCAGGGTGGTGGCTGGGGCAAGCTCTGGTCGCGGCGACCGCTGGCGCGGATTCGCCGGTGACGGGTCCGTCCTATCTGACGGTTGGTCCACGGACCCAGTGTCTTCGATCTCGAATAAGGGCTCTCTCTGACCGCCTCAGGTGGCGGCGAGGCCGCGCTTTGCGGACGATGGCGCGAACGGCGCAGCTGACCTCGGCGTCAGCTCGCGGGTGCGACGACAGCGCCGCGAGACCGCGAGTCCACCTCACCGGCGAGCTCAGGGCGACGAAAGGTCGTTAACCGAGAGCGACCACACTGAGGTGTGACCGCGCCCGGGGGTCCAGATCCGAATCTCGACGTTGTCCGAGTCCCGAGGCGGCACCGGCTCGTAGCGGAAGATGGCGGACCCCCTCTCGCTCGCCGGGGTTTGGGGCATCGGCACGCCGAACGGCAGGAGCACCTGCTCGGCTCGGGGGGAGCGGACGATCTGACGAGCGAGCAGTTCGTCGCCTCGCGCCGAGTCCTCCCAGACTTCAACGTTGACTGGCACCGTAGATGACAATTTCACGTCTGCCGCGTACCGGCCCTGGGCCAGGGCCCATTCGTCTCCGGAAACGACGTAACCCTTCGGGCCCGTCGATTTCGCAAGCCACGTCGCCTCGGGACCGTTCTGGACCGGCCGGGCCGCGACGCCGACACTCGTCCACGCCGGCACGGCGGTATCCGGCCCGCCGAGCGAGACGGAGCGAATCCCCGAGGGCACGTTCCAGCGGATCACCCAGACGCCGTCGTCTTCTGCGGTTAGCCGCGCGCCGGCCAAGCGCGCGACGGTCCCGATCGACCCTTCGGTAGTGGCTGTGCTCGGGACCTCGATGCCCTGGTTCGGCGACAGGACGAACCACACCACTGTGCTCTTCACGGGGAACCTCTCGCTAGCGAGGAATCCGCTTTGGGGATTTCCGTAGACGTAGAGGTACTGGCGCGCGGCGAAGCTGCCGACGAAACCCTGCGAAGCGATGACCTCGGCGTTCGGGGGGATTTCTCGCGCGGTCTGGCGTATCGTGGCGGCCGCTTCAGCGTCGACGCGAACGAATTGGTTTTCCGTGTCGGGGAACCAGAGCGCGAACCAGGCCAGCGCATTAACGACGATGATGCCCGCGAGCAATCCTCCCAAGATCTGGCGCCGGCGGAGGAGTGCCGCGACGATCAACGCGCTTGCCACCGCGAGCGCCGCGTAGACGATGAGGTTCGAGAATCCCGGATAGCTGAACTGCTGGTTGTTGATGACGCTGTTCTCGAGCAGCGTCGGCACGGACAGGAAAAAGCCGACAGCCGCGAAAAGCCCGACGAAACCGACGGGCGCGGTGTTCGCCCAAAGATTCCACCCGTGCGTCGCCACGACTCGGAGCACCGTCGCCAGATGCAGGACGGCATGAACTGCATACCCGGTGAGCTCCACGGTGCCGTGAGAGCGGGAGGACGTCCCGACTAAGTAGCTAAGTCCCTCGCTGACGACACTCGACCCTGACGAAATCAGCCGGGTCGCCTGCATGGCATCGAGGACGAACAACCACGCGATCCCGAGTGCGCCGATCACTGCGGGGATGGTCAGGGTCTGAAGGATCGAGGTGGGAGTTTCGGCTCCGGCGCGACGCTCTGTGTGCCGCCGCATCAGGAGGACCGCGACCCCGCAAAGGCCGATGCTGATCACGTAGACGGTCTCTGCCGCGCCGCAAAAGGCCGTAAGCAGGCTCCAGATCCACACGGTCTTGCGTCGTTGTAACAGCGCCCGCAGGGCCAAGATCGCAAAGAACACACCGAAGGGCTCCATCTGAACGGCAAACGACACCGACCAGTAGACCCAGGGGTCGAACACAAGGAGAATCACCGTCAAGGTCCATCCGACGCCCGCGACGACGCGATCGCGACGCGGCCGCCCTTCCGTCCAGGGGAGCAGTTCGCCGATCCACCGGTAGCACACCACGGATGTGCCGAAGTAGGCGAGATCCTGCAACCACCAGAAACCGAGCAGGTGGTTCGGGAACAGCCAGTACAGCGGCGCGAGGAGGTAGACGATGAACTCGCCGTCGTTCTGCCAGAACGGGATCGAGCCGGTCATCACGGTGCTTCTCACGAGCAGGTGGCCGTGGGCGATCTCGTACCAGGCCTGGTAGTAGATCGCGTAGTCCCACGACATGCTCGCCCGGTCGACGAGGACGGTGCTCCACCAGAGGAGGCCTACGAGCTGCCCGGCGATGAGCAACCAGCCGAAACCGCGCAGGCAGGTCTTGAGGCGTTGCGGACCGGCGGGCCTTCTTGTGGTGCGCGGTCCGACGATGGATGGCGGATTTGTCATTCAAGCCATCCGGTGTTTCGGTATCTGTCACGGGTCGGCCTGGTCGTTGGAACAGCCGCCTGCTGCCACCCCCCCGATATCACCGTGAGCGGGCGACGGGAATCGAACCCGCGTTCTCAGCTTGGGAAGCTGATGTTCTGCCGCTGAACTACGCCCGCGTTCCCGGCCGGACAACTCCAACCGCCCGGACGACTCCGGAGCGGCCAAGTTGTCGTGGTCACTGTATCGTGCGAATCGAAGATGATCCTTTCCGACAGGTCCATTCGCGAGGAGCTAGCTACAGGTCGCATCGTCATCGACCCGCTCGATGAGGCCGCCATCCAGCCCTCCTCGGTCGACCTCCACGTCGACCGCTACTTCCGCGTCTTTCGGAGCCACACCGAGCGCGTTATCGACGTGAAGAAGAACCAGGAATCGCTCACCGAGCTCGTCGAGATCGGACCGGGGGAGTCGCTGATCCTCCATCCGGGCGAGTTCGTTCTCGGCTCGACGCTCGAGCGGGTGGCGCTGGCGGCAGATCTCGTCGGCCGTCTCGAGGGCAAGTCGGGGCTCGGCCGGCTGGGACTTCTCATCCACTCCACTGCCGGATTTGTCGACCCGGGGTTCGATGGGTATCTCACCCTCGAGCTGTCGAACGTCGCCAGCCTGCCGATCACGGTCTACCCGGGGATGAAGATCGGCCAGATCAGCTTCCTGTGCATGACCTCGCCGGCCGAGCGACCTTACGGCTCCTCATCGCTCGGTTCGAAGTACCAGAACCAGCGTGGACCGACGCCGAGCCGCTACTTCGAGAATTTCCGGGACGATTCCCGCCGCTAACGGCCGGAATTGGCCGGGCAGCGCAAGGGGCCTTCTAGCCCGCCTGACGGGCGACCGCCTCGGCCGCCGCCCGAATCGCTTCGGGATCGCCGAGGTAACGGGCGGAGACGACGTGCAGGCCGTCGTCGAGCTCGTAGACGCGGGGCACTCCCGTCGGGATGTCAAGATCGACGATATCGTCGTCGCTGATGTGCTCGATGTACTTGGCGAGGGCCCGCAAGCTATTGCCGTGCGCGACGACGAGCACCGTGCGCCCTGCGAGGAGGTCCTTGCCTATCCGGTCCTCGAAGTAGGGGACCAGTCGGCGCACGACATCGGCGAGACACTCCGAACCCGGGAGGGCGTCCGGGGGGACGTCGGCGTAGCGGGGGTCGTTCACCGGGTGGTTCGGGTCGTCGACGCCGACCGGGTCGGGCGGGGTGAGGTAACCCCGGCGCCACGCCTTCACCTGGTCGGGGCCGAAGCGCTCCGAGGCCTCCTTCTTGTTCATCCCCTGAAGCCGGCCGTAGTGCCGCTCGTTCAACCGCCAGTGGCGGTGAACGGGAAGGTAGCTGCGACCGGCGACGGAAAGCGCGAGGTCGGAGCTGCGGACTGCCCGCGTAAGCACGGAGGTGTGGACGACATCGATCGCGAGACCCGGTTCCGCGGCGAGCAGCGCGCCAGCAGCCCGAGCTTCCTCTTCGCCTTGCGGCGACAGGTCGACGTCGACCCACCCGGTGAACAGGTTTGCGGCGTTCCACTGGCTCTCGCCGTGGCGGAGGATGACGAGGGTGTGCACCGGCCCAGGGTAGCGAGAGACGGCGATCCCGTGTGACGACGGCGATCTCGCGCGGCCCAGGCCCAATCGGTGCCCGACTCCCGAGATCGGGGCGCGGCGTCGCGACGATCGCGGCAACGTCTGAGTCCCCGGGTATTACCGGTCGTCGGGCGGGAGGGAGACAGGTCTCAGAATTGGCCTGGGAGCTGCTTTCTTTCTTCAGGTGGGCTTTGCACCGTAAGTCCTGCTTGCACCAGTAATCAGCCGTCTGCACCAAGAGACTCTTCCATCAGGTCGCCCCCGCTTGGCCTTGCACCAGGAGAGCCCGGGTTGAGACGTCACAGGTGCAAGATGGAGTCCTGCGCTAGGAGTCGGTCCGCAGTGCGGGGGAACGAATCCTTCGCTTCGTGAGCAGCTAACGCTCCGTCTACGCTGGTTGGCGATGCACCCGGACATAGAGCTAGCCGCCGAGAGACTCGGACTGTCCGATACGCTCGTATCCTTGAGAGCGGCTGCCGAACACTCCGTTAAGCTGCTGGATAACGCCACTGCATGGCTAACGAAGTTTTTGGATCCGTCGCAATCCCAGTGCCTCGACGTGGTGGTTCTTGGATCCTTTGCACGACAAGAAGCGTCCTCCGAAAGTGATTTCGACTACCTCGTAGTCGCTTATGGAATTCCTCCAAATGTTGCGATGACACGAGACCTGCTGAAGGCAGTCGACCAATTCATCGTTGAGAGTTTTCCCGACACCAATGAACCCGGGAAGAAACGGCGCCCTGGGACCACCGGATTATTTGGTCGAATTACCTCGGCTGCTGATCTAACAGAACGGATAGGGCTCGAACAAGACACGAACCTAAGCCATTCCAGGCGCGTTCTCCTATTACAAGAAAGCGTCTCGATCTATCGACCCGATCTTCGGGAACAGCTCCTGCGTTCAATGCTTGAACGCTATCTCGTAGACTACAAAGTCCCGAAACCGGGGGTACCCCGTTTTTTAGCAAATGATTTGATCCGCTATTGGTATACCCTAGCGGTCGACTACCAAGCAAAACGGTGGGAAGATGCTTTCAGTTTTGGGCTCCGCTATCTAAAGCTCATAATCTCTCGCAAGATCGCATACGCTGGAACAATGGTCTCCATACTAATGTGTCGTGAGGCGACGCCTGACTACTTTCTTGATCAATTCCAAAAGCCGCCTTTGGCGCGAATCGCTCAACTAATCAACTTAGACCAGGATGTTTCCCCAGATACGATCGGAAACATCCTTACGATCGCTGAGCAGTTTTCCGAATATCTAAGGGATCCCCTCCGGAGGAAGGAAGCCCAGAGCGTTGAATCGCTCAATTTGGAGGAACAGCCGGACAGTTTTCAAGAAATGCGTCGGAAAGGTGATAATCTTCAGGTGGCGCTTCAGGATCTGTTTTTCAACTCGTTTCTTAGGGACAGCGCGCAACGTTACTTGGCTTTTTGAGATGGCGCGATAAATGGATGAAGTTCATTTGACGCAGTATCAGTGTGAGAGATGTGATTTCGTACTGTGGAATCCGATATTCGCGTTTCAGTCATCGA
>Ga0187771_10000028_pt1 | contig 56617 bp, 47 predicted proteins | sample 0116_SJ02_MP15_1_FD_133139 | JGI IMG/M metagenome (GOLD analysis project Ga0187771, IMG submission 133139) | Tropical peat soil microbial communities from peatlands in Department of Meta, Colombia - 0116_SJ02_MP15_10_MG | ecosystem: Environmental > Terrestrial > Soil > Wetlands > Peat | place...
CATTGCAGGGCCTGCGGCTATCAAGCCTCTTTGACCGCCGGCACGGTGTTTCACAAGACCAGAACCCCTTTAAACAAATGGTTCTGGATGATCTGGCTGATGGGGCGCCAGAAAAGTGGCATTTCTATGTTGTCCCTGCAGCGGATGCTGGAAATCAAAAGCTACAAAACCGTTTGGATCATGGGCCACAAGATTCGCCAAGCCCTGGCCGCCCGGGATGCTAACTACCAACTGGCGGGCTTGATCGAGATGGACGACACCTACTTTGGGGCGCCGAAACCCGGCAAACCTGGACGGGGCGCTGCCGGCAAGGCCAGGGTGGTGGTGGCCGTTTTCACCCCCTCCGATAAACCCAGGTTTGCCGCCATGCGGCTGGTCCCCCGGGTTAGCCGCGACGAGATTGAATCTTTGGTCCAGGAGCGGCTGGCCACTGAGGCGGTGATAAAGACCGATGGCTGGCAAGGTTCTAGCTTTCTGGATGCGTCGCCAACTCTCCGTCATGAGTGGTTGCTGCCCGGTTCGGGGAAGGAGGCGCCGAAGGTCTTGCCCTGGGTCCACACTTTGATTGCCAATATTAAAGGCAATATCCGGGGTATCCACCATGGCGTCAGCCCCAAGCATCTGTCCCGCTACCTGGCTGAATTCTGCTACCGTTTTAACCGCCGCTTTTGGGAACCGCAAATGTCTAACCGGATGCTTCATGCTTGTCTCAACGAACCACCATCACCTTCGCAGAGCTAAGGACATAATCATTTAACTATTTATCCCTTTGTTGATAAGTAATTTTCAAGAATATTTTCCAAGGACATCATGACTTCTACCAAACAATTTAGTAATTGTCAATAAGATTAATTTAATATCGGTCATAAGGCACTTTTCTCTTAAATATTTTTTATATAATATTATTTTATTCGGAAGGATTTCCTTAATATAAATGTCATGATAATCCAAATAATTTGCTAATATATTTTGTTCATTTATGTATTGTATTGCGGCAAAATCTGTCATACCAGGCCTTACCGATAATATGTCTTTATAATCTTTTTTATAATAATTTATATGTTCAATCAACTCAGGCCTCGGGCCCACAAAACTCATATCTCCTTTAAGGACATTGATGATTTGAGGGAGTTCATCAATTTTTGTTTTTCTCAGAATTCTACCAATTACAGTAATTCTACTGTCAGTTTCTATAGTAACCATAGAGCCTTTTGCTGAAATAACATTCCTCATAGTCCTAAATTTAATAAGATTAAATATTTCAAAATTCTTCCCCATCCGAGATTGAATAAAAAATGGTTGTCCAGGGTCATCAATTATTATCAATATTGTAATGATTGCAAAAATAGGTAACAAAACTGCTAACAAGAACAAAGCTAATATGATTTCAAAAACTCTATTCATATGTTTAAGGTTTATGGAGATCGAGGATCACCTGAATTACGCGATCTATTTCGGCATTACGGATGGAGGTCCCTGAAGGTAAGCATAGGCCGCGATTAAACAAATCCTCAGACACCTTACCCCCATACATTTGACAATTTTTAAACACTGGTTGCAGATGCATCGGCTTCCATACCGGACGGGATTCAATATTTTCTCTTTCCAAAGCAAGGCGAACCTCCTCTCGTCCGCAGCCAAATAGATCAGGGGTTATCAATATTGCAGTTAGCCAGCGATTAGAAACGACTTGGGGGGCCTCTGGCATAAACTCAATTCCAGGAATGCCTTCCAACGCTTCCCGATAATAGGAAAATATATGGCGTTTGCGGGCCACCCGATCACCCAACACCTTTAATTGACCACGTCCGATAGCTGCCAATATATTACTCATGGAATAATTGTAGCCGATTTCATTGTGTTCATAGTGTGGTAAAGGTTCTCGGGCTTGTCTGGATAAGTATCTAGCAAGACTAATTAATCCTTCATCATCAGACACTAACATACCACCTGCCGAAGTAGTGATTATCTTATTACCATTAAAAGAAAAAACTGCAGCTTTAGCTCCATAACCAGCACTGCGCCCTTTATAGGATGAGCCCAGGGCCTCGCATGAGTCAGCAATAATAGGAATATTATATTGTTGGCAGATTAACGACATCTTATCTAATTCATTACATTGACCATAAAGATCAGTTGGTACTACTGCCTTAGGCACTTCACCTTTTTTAATTAAATCCTTAATTGCTTTTTCGAGTATCTCTAGGTCCATATTCCAAGTAGATCGGGCCGAATCAATAAAAACCGGGTGGGCGTTTAGAAATATTATCGGGCTTACACTGCCAATAAAAGTCAGCGAAGATGCAATAACCGTATCTCCTCGTCCTACTCCGATACTGCGCAAGGCAATATGCAAAGAAGCAGTGCCACTAGTTAGTGCCAATGCATAGCAAAATCCTAGGCGCTGTGATAAATCTTTCTCGAATGCCTCCACTTGAGGCCCTAAGGGCGAGATATAATTTTCGTTGAATGCCTCTTTAATAAAATTGATCTCCTCCCCACTCATGTGGGGGGGAGAGAGGAATATCCTACGACATTTATGGCTATTTATGCTCATCATTCATTTTAGGCATATAATATAATCAGTAAGACAGAATGCATTTTTGCAGAGCTTTTGTCTGTTATAAAAGACAAATTAAGTTTTTGGTGTTGTTTATTGATATCTGCATCTTTGCCTTTAGTCAGTTCGGCTCAACCTTATCGACTTTAATGAACAATTGATAATTTTGATTATATTTTGGCACTAGTCATGCGGAAAGTTAGTTTATCTTGGTACTTTTCTATAAAATATTGCTGATATTCTTTTATCTGGTTATTGCTGAGAAAGGCAGATTCCCAAAAATCATTACTGTATTCATCAGCCTTCTCCCAATCTACTGCTTTATATTTTTCTTCATCATACATCTGAGTACCCGGATAAGGACAGAGGATGGTGAACCCATATTCATCTAACTCTAATTCTTCTGCCAACTTATCGGTCAATTGAAGGTCCTCAGGTGTTTCGTTAGGCATCCCTAAAAGAAAATATCCTCTTACCATAATTCCGGCTCTTTTGGCCCACGATACAGCCTGTTTAATTTTAGGTACGCTGGTTCCCTTGCCTATCTGTCGCAGAATTTTTGGCGACCCTGACTCAATTCCTATAGCGACTTCATGACAGTTCGCCTCGGCCATTAATTGAAACATTTCTTCCATGCAAGTAGATGCATGTATGTTGGGATAGAAAGGAATGCTAAATCCTCTTTTAATTTTCTGCCGACAGAATTCCATCACCCAACCAATATCGGTATTCCAGGTAGGATCAGAAAATTTCATCAAGTCCAGCCGATATTCTTTGCTTACGGTTTCCATCTCATCCAGGAGGTCATGGACCTCGCGGAATCTAATTTTGCCTTTCCCGTAAACCACCTTGTTAAACCCATCGGCACAAAATCTGCACCTGAAGGGACAGCCTCTATGGCTGTGGAAGGAAGTAATTCTCTTGCGGTTTTCCTTATAGGCTATTTCAATGTTCCGTTCATTTTTAATGAGTTTCCGGTCAGGCCACGGTAATTGGTCAAAGGCAATTTTTTCCCCGGTGATAATTTTGCCGGCAGTTCCATGAATTATTGCCTTCAGCGCATACTCTCCTTCCCCCACCACCACATGGTCAAATTCTGGCATCAAGCAAGAATGCGGGATGGCAGAGGGGTGATAACCCCCTATGACGTTTTTGATTCGGGGATTAATTTCTTTGAGAAGTTTTGCAATTTTGGTCAGGTAGTTAAAAGTGGGAGTAGTGCAGGAATAGGCCACTAGGTGGGAATCCTGAGCTCCCTTGATGATGGAAGCCTCGTCATCAAAACAACCTTGATAAAAATTGAGTTCAAGATCACCAAAATGTTTCTGTAAATACGCCCCGATATATCCCAATCCCAGCGCTTCCCATGAATTGAAATAATTCCCGTGAATTAAAGTTGCCTTCATATATTACTCCCGGCCCCTGTTTTTATGGGTAATTACGAGTAAATGATCACCTTATGGCGAGCTATAATTATGCACAATTTTTTCATAATTACTTGTATCACTCCATAGAATGTACCGACACCATAACTACAATGATATAGAAGGAATATTGGTGGTAATATTAACGAGATCCAATCCTTTTTCTTATAAAGAATTTCTAAAGAAGACATGATAGCAAACAATAAATAAATAAGGCCTATTATTACAAATATATATTTAAATAATAAAAACTTGAGCGACAAAACAAAAGTTGTAACAATAACAGTAAAAAATAGAAAAGGAATAAAATGTCTCCATCTAAAGGCTTTTGCATTAATTTGTAATGTCCTAACATTCCACATTCCTGTCCTCAGGGCTTGCCTCAACAAGCCGATGAGTTTGGGCTGATTATAATAGGTGGCAGTGCATTCTGAGGTTAAATAGATTTTGCCGCCGCTCGTGATAATCCTAGAATTCATTTCATTGTCCTGGTTTCGAATCAATCGTTCATCAAAAAGGCCAACTTTGTTAAAGATCGTTTTTCTAAAGAAACCAAAGGGGACGGTGTCCACATACCCATCCATCCTGCTGGTTCGGAAACCGGAGTTGCCCACCCCAAATTTGTGGGAAGTAATCTCGGAAATGGCTCTGGCAATAAAACTTTCCGACACCGGCTTGGTAATAATTGGCCCCCCTACAACATCTGCTTTTGTGAGGTTTAAATATTTTATGCCATTGGAAAGAAAGTCCTTGGGATATTCGGAATGAGCAGCCATTATCACAATAACATCACCACGAGCATGTGTTATACCTTTATTAAAAGCGCACGGTATTATCTTATCAATATTTTCTATCATACTAATATATTTATATTTCAGTGTGTATTCTTTGACGTAATTAACAGTATTATCTTCGCTCATACCATCTATTACTAAAATTTCTAGTTTATCTTTGGGGTAATCATTTTCAATAATAGAATACAAACATTTTTTAATAAAACGTTCTTCATTTCGGCAAGGAATGATCACGGAAATAAAAGGATGGTTTTCCAAGATACAAAACCTCAAATCATTAAAATGGAAGGAGTTAAAATGAATACGATACTTAGAATCAATTGGATATTGAGCAATACTCCTACTTGCGCCAATATATTAACGGAATTGGATGCAAATTAGCCAAACCTCATCAAATTCGCAAATTATAGTACCTAACCCTGGGCCGATTCAAAAAGTCTTCCATATCTCTATGTTAAACACTTTCCTCCACCTATCAAATGCCACTATTCGCCACAATAAGCCTGAATATGACAAAGTACCTTTAAGCATGTTACGGGCTATCTTGATTAAATCCGACGTAAAAATACCATCTGAGCAATTGACCGCGTCCTCAACTATCGTCATAAACATTTCAGGAGCCTGCTTTCTGAGCCAATACTCCTCAGGCGTTACGAACCCCAACTTTGTCTTCCTTAATCTGATTATTTCGGGGACCACCCCCTGAATGGCCAATCTTAGAATCCTCTTGGTAAAGCCATCGCCAATCAAATAAGAAGTAGGAAGGACGGCATAGAAGTCAACGACATTGAAGTCAAGAAAGGGCTGTCTGGATTCATGCGAATGGGCCATGGACGACCGATCAGCCCAGCGCAGTTGTGACGGCAGATTGCTTGCCATTAGTTCATTTGTGCATACACGCTGAAAGTCATGATTAATCCCCTGTGTAATAACATCTGGACAATGATGCTCTGTATTGAGTCTTTTCACATTGATCCACTTAGGAAATAATGCTCTAGATTGAACAATATTTCGGATGAGCCAGATCGCCATATGGGGGAAAAAAGGTTCCATGAGTTTATAGAGGGAATAGAAGGATCCAATACCATTTGGCCCAATTATAGAGACATAATCTCTGTAGAAATCAGACAATTTCAGACTTATCAGAAGATTTGCAAGATAAATATATGCAAATGAAAGATAGCCTCCCATCAATTCATCTGCACCATGACCGTTAAGCGAGACTATGACATTATTTTGGGCCATTAGTCTATATATTGTCCATTCCGCATACGCACTCGTTGTCTTGAAGGGTTCATCCATATGCCAGATCATAGTATCGAGGATGCTCATTAGTTCACTCAAAGATGTGCTCGCGATAAGTAACTCGACATTCGATGCCTTAGCTGCTTCCAATGCATAGTCCCTTTCGTCGAGTTTCCTGACTTCGTCGCAGGCACAGAAAAATGACTTGTGCGAACAGAGATTTCCTTTCTGTTCATGCAGCTTCGAAGCAAAGCACACGATGGTCGAAGAATCCAGACCACCGGAGATGCTATAACCAAACGGGACGTCAGATCTCAACCTCAAGGCCACCGCATTGGTGATATGGCCCTTAAGCGCAACCGCCGCGTCATTCAGCGAGAGGCGACTTTCGCTGGAGGATCGCTCATACCATCGCCAAACTGGCACCCCTCTTCGCAGTTCCTGCACCGGGGCGACGAAGCATTCTCCTCCCTTCAGCTGCCGCACAGGTTCAAACATCGTTTCGTCGCTGTGGTCGGTGAGGCCATATAACAGAAAATCGTATGCCATTCTGCCGTTTATTCTCGGGGTCCATTCCGGAAGCACAGTGAACTGCTTGATCTCAGATGCGAAAGCCATATATCGACGATCGGGGGAATACCAGTAGTACAGCGGCTTCACTCCATATCTGTCCCGGGCCCCTAGGAGCCTTCCGGCATGCAGGTCATAAAGCAGAAAGGCAAACATCCCGTTGAATCTCTCCAAACAGCCGGCTCCCCAATGCGCATAGGCGTGGAGAATGACCTCGGTATCACCGCTCGTTAAGAAATAGAAACCCTCTCCTTCCAGTTCCTTTCTGAGCTCAAGATAATTGTAGATCTCACCATTGAAGACGATGACAAAACGTCCGTCATGGGAGGCCATGGGCTGATGTCCGGCTGGCGACAAGTCGAGAATAGAGAGACGCCGGTGTCCGAAGCCGATGTCGGCATTCGTTCTCTGGAGGGGGGTCAATCCTCGGGCTGGAGCATAGGGATATGGAGAATCATAACAGGCCTTGGGAGTATCAGGTCCGCCGAAGAAATCCGTCCTCTGCTCCGCCATGCGGATGAACGCGAATCCCTCATCATCGGGTCCACGATGACGTATCAGGGCTGTCATATCCTTCAACTTTGCCATGACTCCGTCAACTGCAGCGAAGCAGACTATGGCAGAGATTCCGCACAAGGATTGGTTGTCCTCCATCTACCCCCGGCGATCTGAATTACCCATTTTTGCTTCATATACCTGTAAAATAAATACAGAAATAGCCGAACTCGGTTTCTCACATTCGCTTCAAGCGATGATAGATCGCGATAATACTGGGCCACGCCCTGAGACTCTTCTTGTAGGAAGGGTAGTCCCAAAATGTCTTCTTTGGAGCCTCCATGATTTGTTCAAACTCGCTCACGGTTATGCCGAGTTTCTTTATTGCATATTCCTTGTCTTGTTCTTGCAGATCAACGGGATAGTCCTCACTCTCCATTTCTTTTAGGGCCTCCGGTCTGCTCATCTGTCCTGACCATATCAGCGAAGACAGGTGGAGCCTCTTCTTGCAGTAGCCAAACTTTTTTGGAAGGATATACCCCTGAAAGAATCTTGTATAAATTGATTCACAATGTTTTCCTACGTAGTATACCCAACCTATCTCATTAGCTATGGATTGCATGGCTATTTTCTTGTCATAATCAAAGTAATCAAGAATCTGTATCCATTTTATGCCTTTGACCAAGCTATAGAAAATGAAGCGGAAGGGTCCATAATGAGGGAAAGTAAGCAATCTCCTCCTCTGCCCAAAAGCTCGCTGCACACGGCGGATATACTTCCAATCGCCATGGCCCTGCGACCAGGCGGCAACGCCACCACCCTCAGTAGCAGTATTGTGACCGCTCAAAATGAACTTGACGTTTTCACGTGCCGCAACTGCATAGAGCACCGCAAGTATGGCATGGTCGGTCGGAATCTCTGAGTCAGGCGTCGATGCCTTGAGAAAAGCCAGTTGCAGATCTCTGAACTCCTCCCAATCCAACACATGGGTGTAGAGGTCTATGTCCAGGGTTTTGAGGGTCTTTTCTATGTTGCTGACCGCGAGCTCAGAATCCCATCCATTGTCCATATGGACGGCTAGCGGGCGTAGTCCCAGTTGCTTGGTGACATAAGCACAGTACGTACTGTCAACCCCACCACTCACTCCTATGATGCAGTCATAGGCCTTGCCACGACCTTCCTTTTTGATCCTTTCCACAAGCGCTTGCAGTGCTCTAACTTTACGCTTCGCAAGGTACTTTTCTGAGGTGACAAATGCTTCATAAGCATAGCAATGATTACATACGCCGTTAGCATCGAATACTATGTTAGGATCAGATGTATCAAGAATACATTTAGAACAAATCTTGTAAATCCCAGTCATATATTAGCCTCCGACTCCGCAACAATTAAGACTTATCTATAATTATTAAAACTCACAACCAATTATGTAAAAAACAAGACCATTAATATCGGTAGCTTGTAAAAGATGGGAGCAAATTCGTTACATTTGACATTGTCATAATATTTTCTTGCCATTTTCTTCGAACGTTCAATTATATTCAATTAATTCTTGAAAGCATGAAGGCCGCCTTTAAATATCTATGGATTAATTGTGCAGGGAACATTCCATGGCGTCCCGATACAAATCTACCATCTGCGGGGCATAATTTCGATAATCAAAACTCGATTCCATCTGCTTTCTGGCGCAGATCCCCATTTGCTTTAGTTGTGTAATCTTCGCTGAATCAGCATAACGTATTAATATACTCCTCCATTTAGAGATATCACCCGCTGGAATAAGCAATCCCGTTTCGCCATTTACCACAATCTCCGAAATACAGTCTATATTGCTTCCAAATACAGGCCGGGCACAGGCAGCGGCTTCAAAAACCACATTTGGGAAACCATCTGACATGCTGGGGACTAATACCACATCAGAAGCCCTGAGAATGGCAGGAATATCCTGAAATTTTATCATACCCGATAAAAAGACATTGCCAGGATACTTAAGTCCATCTCTCCAATTTTTTGCGATCCCATTATTTCCTTCAGGCCCGGCAAAAAGAAGGTATGCACCTAAAGAGAATAAATCGTCTTCCGCTTCTTTCCAGGCAGTCATAAGAGTTACTCCGCCTTTGTAGTTATTTTTAAATTTATAACTACCATAAAAAGGCAAGCCGCCAAGAAATAGGAATCTTGTGGGCGGATAATCCTTTAGAGGACCAATAGTAGGTCCATGAGGAGTAAATCTAACTAAATCAACTCCGCGATAGATATGCTTGATATTAGCAGTTTTTGGGAAAAGCTTTCGGCCTAAATTAACAAGGGATTTACTGTTGCATGCAATACCATGAAGGTTCTTGGTTAAGTTATCAAAATATGGATAAGACCTAAAATCTGATTTTAAGTAATTAACCTCAGCTATCAATTGAGTTACATGATGCAGGTTGGTTTTCTTAGCCCAAATTCCTCCAAGAAGCCCAGCAAAATCAACACCAATAGAATGAATAATATCAACTTGTTCAAAATATGAGTAGATAAAAGGCCAAACAAAGCGATGGTAGAGTATTAAATTGATTTTTGCAAAGTTAGAGTTAGGGATTACAGGAGCCGTTGCAGTGATTACCGGTATTCCATTATAGACTGAAGTTTGAATAGGTTTCCTCCCAGGCAACCAGGCACGAAACCATAAAACTCTCAAGTCCACAAATTTTCTTAATTCCTTGGCTTCAAGATAATTGAAATAGGTGCGATAAGGTTCTTGATTGGTGGGAAAATCATTGGGAATCATTAAAACTCGCATCACATTTATACTCTTTTTAAGGGAAATAAATTGGTTATTCGAAATTGCTCGATCAGGCCTTCCTTTGGGATAATATCAGTCAATCTCCTTAAATGTTCTAAAATAATTTTCACCACTTTCGCGTTATTTCTAAATTAATCCATTAATAAGGTACAATGTACATTTAATTATATCAATACCTATGTCATTATTATTTATTTTTCCATTTATAATAAATATATACTGTCCATAACTTATGTATATGACTCTTTTCTCCATTGAAATAATCATCAACATAACGTTTTACTGAAACAGTATTCAGTGGTTCTAAATACTTGCCATTATCTCGCAACATATTAAGTAATTCTGACTTCAACGGCCCAGAAAATAAAAGATCTAACGGGACGTCAAACCCGCTTTTTTTTCTATATATATAATTGTGATCAAAATATCTTTCTGCGTATTTCTTTAACAAATATTTCCCATTTTTATTTTGGACCTTTAACTTAACTGGTAATCGTGCACAAAATTCAATCAATTTATGATCTAAAAGAGGAGAGCGAGCTTCCAGTCCGCAGTGCATTGAGGCGATGTCCATTTTTACCAGCAAGTCGTCAGAAAGATAAGTGTTCAGGCAGATCCATAACAAACGATCAATGACGTTGGCTGCCTGTTTTCGTGAACCGCTAAGCCACTGGTCCCGCCAATCAGTGAGCACTCCGTTGTGGTTGATTTCAGAAAGAAGTTGTTTTCTTTTGCAATCATCCCAATAATGGTCATATCCCGCGATTATTCGAACATCAGGAATAATGAATTTGAAAAAGGCTCTGCGCAAAAAAACTGGCAACCGGCCGGAGCTCCCGAAGAACAATTTGATGCCTTGAGCCAATGAGGCGCTGGATAGAAAACGGGTTGTCAAATTGCCAAAAAACTGGGAAACCTGATTAAGATTATAGAATGTTGAGTAACCACCGAGCAACTCGTCGCCCCCGTCGCCATTCAATGCAACGGTCACATGTTCCCGCGCCTTTTCGCAGATAAAGAAAGAAGGTAAAGAAGAAGAATCTCCATAAGGTTCTCCATAATAGTCCACCATCTTGTCAATAATATCTACATAGCTACCGTCGAACAGAAAGGGGTGGTGTTCAGTTTGGCACACATCTGCGGCCACAGCGGCATAGCGGCTCTCATCGAACTTTGGATCCGAAAAGCTGACATTAAAAGTCCTCACCGCGCTAGGCTGGATGCTCCTCATTGAGGCGACAACCACACTGGAGTCCACCCCGCCACTGAGCAATGCCCCGAGGGGCACATCGGCGATCATTCGCAATTTCACTGCTTCTCTAACTAGATTGTCGAATTGCTCCAGCGCTTCTCCCTGGCTAATATCGACCTTGGGTTCGAAATCCAACTGCCAGTAGCGGCGAACACTAAAAGAATTCCGGTCGAATGAGGCGTGATGCGCGGGCGGCACTTTTCTGATCGATTTATAAATGCTCCATGGTGCCGGGATGGTTGAAAAATTGAAGTAGAAGTCGAGGGCATCCTCATCCATAGTGTCATCAACCTTTGGATGTTTGGCTAATGGGAAAATCTCTGACGAAAAGAGTATGCCGTTCTTCAACTTGGCATAAACTAAAGGTTTTTTACCAACGCGGTCGCGTGCAAGGAATAAGCGTTGCCGTGACTCGTCCCAGATTGCAAAGGCAAACATACCACGAAAATAGGTAAGGCATTCTATCCCGAAATAGCGATACGCTAAAAGTAACGCCTCGGTATCGCTCTGTGATTTGAATTTCGCACCGTAACGTCTCACCAATAAACTGCGAATTTCTTGAAAGTTGTATATCTCACCGTTGAAGACAACCGCATTATTCGTCAGTTCATCAATCATTGGCTGATGCGCCGCGGGGCTGAGATCGATAATGCTCAAGCGTGTGTGCCCAAGCACGCATAGGCCACTGTGGGATTTCCAAATGCCTTGATCATCGGGCCCCCGATGTTTCATGGATTGTATCATCTGAGACATCCCACCATCTCCGTCTACGCCATCCCAAAGAACTATGCCAGCAATGCCACACATTTTCGCACTTTAGGTTCCTATCATTTTGAAGGATCATCGCCTTTCTTAAAATCTGTTCTACAACGAATCTCCCTAACAATTCATATCCTTCTGGCGTTAGATGACCATCTACATATTTCCTAACCCGTCGGTAATGTGCCGTGCAGATACATCTCTTCCATGGGTCCGCAGCAATATAAGAAACTCCTCGTGGAAGGTCTGCAAATCGATACCTCTGCGGTCTGTTGTGCCTTCGTAGATGAGGGCTTCCTTTGAAGGTCGATAACTTTTCTAAGTTGCTGGTGATTATCGGAAAATTTTGTCAATACCACAGATGCATCCTTCCTCTTTTAGTCCTTTAGTTTTCCATGAATCTTGGGAAAGATTTGCTCTTAAGAGGATTACTTCCATGCCTTTGTGGCTGATATCCAAGGCGATGGTACATTCCCAACAACCGCTCCTCCTCTGTCCCCCAGCCATAAAACTTCTGCGATTTCAATACGTTGGTTTTTTTTAGGGCAATTTCCCCAGGAGTGATCTGTCGGAACAGATTATATGCTGTTTCCTCTAAAGGGCGGCAGGTCCAGCCGCAGTTATACAAATGGACCACCTTTGCCATCTCTGGCAGGTCTGACACAATAACCGGTATACCGGCACTCAGATACTCCCAAATCTTATTTGGCAGACAGTAATGGTGATTCAGGCATACGTCCTCGATTAAATGGACTCCGACATCAGCACCACACGTATACTGCTGGACCTCAGATGGGGGAACTGCCTGATGATAGTGAATATTCTCACACCTACCCGCATATGAAAGCACCTTATCAACACCATCTCCGTAGCCCATAAGAACCAGGTGCTTCGATCGGTGCAATTGTGAAAAAACCTTGAGCAACAAATCAATTCCTCGCTGGCTGCTTATCATTCCTTGGTAAAGGAAAATGAGATGATCAGAAGGGATTAAGAAGTAATCACGGAAATAAGACCTTTTTAGGCTTGGCACCGTTGTTCGATAGGGGATATTTCTTACTACCGCGATAGAAGACAGTCCATATTCTTTTCGGTACCAATCTGCAATTGAATCACTCACTACGGATACGGCGTCAGCGTATTTGATGAGATGTCGTTCAAGAAATTTCATAACTTTTTTCCTGATTCCTCTTACACCAACTGTTTCAGTCTCCAATTCATGCGTATCATAGATCAGCAATGCGTTTGTCATTCTCTTAAGATAGACACAAAGAGGAAGCACTGGCAAGCTGTGACAATTGATGCAGGAAATTTTTTCTCCCCGCAACTCAAAAATGGTCCAAATTGAACATTGGATCGTTTTAATTATTTTGGAAAAAATACTGTTACTATTATTATTTACTAGTAATCGTATGCGATGAATTTCCCGTCGATCATCAAGCTTCTCCCTTTCTAGAGTCCCCTCTTCCCACACACCATAGAGTACTATGCGCTTAAATATGCCTGAATCGACAAGTGATTTTGTGATCTTTAAGGCCCTGCCCTGGTGTGTTAACGGGGCAGGGAAAATATGCACGTTCAAGCCAGCGCGATTAACCATAGCTTTTCCTTCAATGACGTTAATATATGCCTCGAGCGGCGATAGTTCAGAGTTTTTCTTAAGCTCATTTTTCTGAAAAAAGCTTCTCTAAAACAGAATATTTGGGGTACTGGATCAAAACGGCGCGGTGTTTGCCATGGAAAACAAACATGCTGGCGGCAGCTACTGCCGAAGCGCCACCTTCGTAAACGGCGCTGACAAAGTCATTGAGACTCCCGGCGCCGCCGCAAGCGACCATAGGCACATCAATTGCCGAGGCCACACGCCTGATAAGCTCAAGATCGTAGCCCTTTTGGGTGCCATCCCTGTCGATGGAATTAAGAAAGATCTCTCCTGCTCCAAGCTCTGCCATCCTGACGGCATGCTTCACCGGGTCGATCTTGGCGTTTCTTCCTCCGCTTGCATAGTACACCTCGTATTTCCCTAGGAGGGTCCTCTTAACATCAATGGAAACGACGATGCTTTGGCTTCCGAAGACGGCCGACGCTTCCCGCACGAATGCGGGATTCTCGACAGCATAGGAGTTCAGCACCACCTTCTCCGCCCCCACGAAGAAGATGTTCCTGATGTCCTCAAGGCTCCTAATTCCACCCCCATAGGCCAGGGGCATGAAGCACTCCCCAGCGATATCTCTGATTAGTTCAATATTAGGTTTTCGATTTTCGATAGTCGCGGTTATGTCCAGAAGGATCAGCTCGTCTACCTCTTTCTCATTAAAGATCCTGACCGCGTTGATCGGATCTCCCACATAAGTTGGGTCTTTGAATTTTATTGTTTTCACCAACCCCCGCTCCTTGAGGAGGAGGCAGGGAATTATGCGGGTTTTCAGCATAGTGGCGGAAGTTCTAAAAATTGCTTGAGAAACTCGAGTCCGAAGTGATGGCTCTTCTCGGGATGGAACTGCACCCCGATGATATTCCTGTGTAACAGCGCCGCCACAAATTCGTCCCCGTAATGCGTCACCGCGAGAACATCCGAAGAACTTCCGCAGACGACATGGTATGAATGTACGAAATAGAACCTCATTTCATCGCCTCCCCTAGGGAAAAGGGGAGACTGCTTTTTCACGGTGACGACGTTCCATCCCATATGGGGAATCTTCAGCTTCCTGTGCTCCTCACCGAATCTGAATCTGACGGTCTCCGCATCGACCCACCCGAGACCGGGCAACTCACCTTCCTCGCTTCGCCTGGTGAACAGCTGCATCCCCAGGCAAATACCGAGTACCAGCTTGCCCTTCTCCACCACCTCCTCCCGCAGGACATCGGTCAGACCCAGGGCAAGGAGGTTCTTTATGCCCATATCGAATGCGCCGACACCTGGAAGGATCAGCTTCTCAGCCCTCCTGACGACCTCAGGCTCGGATGTCGCCATTGCTTCGGCCCCTAATTTCCTGAGCATGTTGATGATCGCCCCCATATTGCCCATTCCGTAATCGATGACCGCAATCATTGTGGTTCTTCCTCGAATCGAGGCTGAGCAGGCGGGAACACAAGGTACCCCATCACCTCTGCCTCGCCGCCTCAGTGGTAGCATTAGACAACATCATTGTCAGAGCAAGGACCGTCCAGAAGGATTTCATCCAAAGAATGTCGATAGATGCCGCCATTACCAGCATTCCCGTGAGCGTGGCCATCAGGGCAAAAGCCGTGTCCGCCTGGCTTGGGTAACTGGTTCGCAAGCTCTTGAAGTGATAAACCAATGCCAGCGCAAAGAGGGATAGGCCGACTAGGCCGAGTTCCAGAAGTGTGCCCAAATAGATGTTATGGGGGCCATAATGCCTCCCCCCTGCCGTGAGAAAGAAGAGCGTTGGAAAGGTATCCATGCCGCCCCCCAGAAGCCAGTAATGCGGCAAGGCTGACAAACCTGTCAGCAAAATTAATTCACGAGAGTAAAGGGACTTTTCTTGTTGGAAGGTCATTCTCTGGATGAAAATATCCGAGGTAAATCCAACGAGTATGGTCACGATTATCAAGGCAATTGCTACGAACCTCGTTCCTTTAAAACTTTTGCGGCAGAAATAGAAAGATACAATCACGAGCATCCCCAGCATCCCCCCCCGAGAACCTGTGACCAACATAGCATATCCCATTGCTGAGAAGGCAAGCAAATAACCCAAACGCTGCCACAGGCCCCTTGCCTGGGTCAGCCTAGATAACAGAAAGCCAAAGGGCAGCAGCTGCAAAAACGCAAGTGAATTAGGGTTAATGGCGGTTTCGCCAAAGGCAATTGAGGCTCGCATCGTCTGCGTATATAGAGTGCCCAGGAAGTAGTAGTCATAGATTAAGAATAGTGCCGTGGCAATCCCGCCCGCGACGATCATCCGAATCATGATATCAAAGCCCTTCCTATCGGTCCTGAAGGTCCCGACGACCAGGTAGAACAGAAGTAGATTTACTTGTGTCGGGATCCTCTCAATGGTTTTTTCGGGATCAATTGACCACGCCAGCGACAAACAGGCAAAGCCGACATACAGAACCAACCATAACCGCGCCTTGCTCTGTCTGAATGATGGCTTCAAGAACACCCAATTGATGCTAAACAGATAGATGACCAAAAGCCCGACATATTTAGAAATGGTCGTTTGCGCCTCAGTACTACCCAAGGTTAGCAGCCCCTCAAAAGGCAAAATCATACAATATATACCCAAGGGCAATAGAAAGAGATATTGTCCATTATTTACTGTCATTTCATTCAGTTCTATTTGTGAATCCAATCTCCGTAGTCCTTACACTTAGGTTAGCCAATGATGTCTGTTGATCTGTGAATAATGGCTGATGTAAACTTCCTTTAAACTGACAATAATGTTTAAAGAACACCTATTTCGTGTTGAACCCATCTGGAAATGACGGAGGCTTCCCTGGGGAACACTGTGCGGACTTCGTCGGAAACCGACGAAAAAAGCGAGAATTATATAAAGGAAAGCCGCATCGACAAGTTCGATCCAAGCCTCCTTTGCTTCAAGGGCTAAATTGCCGCTCTAGAGATCTCAGAATGGTTCTCAACTCAACCAGTCCAGGCCAATCCTGCCGCCTTCGCCCTGTCAATGTATTCCCTAATCTGCCGCCCGGCAAGCTCAAACATCCGGCCATCGCCCCCCTCATAATAAGTCCGGTACCATTCGGCGGTGAGTCGGATATTCTCCGGCAGGGAAAGGACGGATTGCCAGCCCAATCGGTTTAAGGCCTTGTCGCAGCAAAGCTTCAGCAGGGTGTACTCCCGGTGCCCCTCCAGGTTATGTTGCTCCACTTCCCACCTTGCCCCCGGCCAACACTGGGATAGGCCGGAGACCAATTCCAAAACTGAATGGTTAACAATGTCGGCAGGGCCAAAATTAAAGGATTCCCCCATGAGGGACTCTTCCCCTTGCCACAATCTTGCACCCAACCACAGGTATCCGCTCAAAGGCTCCAACACATGCTGCCATGGCCGGGTGGCTTGAGGATGGCGCAAGAGCACGGGCTGGCCTTGGGACCAGGCCCGCACGCAGTCGGGGACAATGCGATCAGCAGCCCAGTCACCTCCTCCAACGACGTTGCCGGCACGGGTGGTAGCAACCCGCAATCCCTTGCCCTGCCGAAAGTAGGATCGGTCATAGGCTTGGAAAATCAGCTCAGCGCAGACCTTGGAAGCGCTGTAAGGGTCATCTCCCCCCAGAACGTCGTTCTCCCGGTATCCCCAGGTCCATTCCTGGTTTTGGTAACATTTGTCGCTGGTAATAATTACTCCCACCAACGGTTGGGTCGATTGACGTAGACCTTCCAACACGTTCAAGGTCCCCAGGACATTGGTTTCAAAGGTCAGAATCGGGTCGGCATAGGATAGTCGTACCAGGGATTGGGCCGCCAGGTGGAAGATCATTTCCGGTTTGGAGGCCTGGATGACCTTAAAAAAAGCATGGCGATCCCTAATGTCCCCGCCGAAATGGGCCAGCTGCCCCCTCAATTGGCTGGCTTCGAAGTTGGATGGTACGGTGGGAATATCGAGGGAAAATCCATTTACCTGGGCTCCCAACTCCAATAGCCAGCGGCAAAGCCAGGAACCCTTAAAGCCTGTATGTCCTGTTACCAAGACTCGTCTTCCCGCATAAATATTGGCGAACATAGGCTATCCCCAAACCTTCCAAGACACTTGCCCAATGGACCAAAGGCTTCCCTGCAGACTGCGGTCGTGTATGATATCCAGGCAATGCCAGAAACTTTGGCGGAAATTATGCGGCATCATGCTTCACCCATGAACCCAATTCAGCCGCGAAAAGTGAGGCCCGTCTCCTCCGGGCTTCCTGAAATCCCTTTTGCACAAGTTCCTCTTGCAAAGCAGTGTCTTCGGCAAGAGACAGGATGAACGCGGACAACAGGTTAGCATCATCCTTGCTCACCACCAGACCCCAGCCACGTTCCGTGGCGCTGCGCGCATGGTAGGAATCGGGAGGCCCGTATATGAGAATTGGCCTCCCAGTTATTAGATACGTAGGGATTTTATTGGAGAAGACGGTTTTCACCTCAAATATGGAGCAATTCTTAAAAGAAAGCGGCGCGACAAGGACCGATGCCTGCTTGAGTTCTCGCTTCAATTCGGTTGTAGAAAGGGGGCGCATCACGATTCTGCTGGTATCAAACCCCTCCGCAGCGAGAGAATCCAAGGGGATTTCATTCAGCGGGTACCAGTACAACTTATAATGGGGGGGTAGCAAAGACATGGCCTTGCTCAGGGTCACCAGCGCATCTAGGTTCATACCACGGCTGAGTGAACCTACGTAGGCGATTCTTTTCTCGCTGCCGTTTAAGGGATGAAACTGCAGGTTTTCCAGGTCTCGATCGGGAACGGGATGTAACAGCAGGTCGCAGCGAACGCCGTATTTCTGCCAATAGTAGGCCTGTTGGGCCTCCGTGCAGCAGATAATGCGCTTGCTTTCCTTAAAAATGCGGGGTTCCCATCGTTTCGCCATGTTCGCATCGCAGGCGTGCCACATGTTTTCTATCCATAAGTCATGAAAATAAGCGTAAAAGGGGATGCCCAAAGAAACGGCGATTTCAAAAGAACTTACGAAAAATTCGATTTCCGGATAGTTGCCGAAGATGACATCCGGATTGATCTTGCAGACGATCCTCCTCATCAGAGTTCTATTGACGGCGCGTAGCCGCGGCATGAGCTTATAGTACAATCTCTGGACGATATAGTTATTGGGTGGTCTAAGATAATAAGTCTTGCATGACGGAAAAAAGGCTGGGTCACACTTTTGGAACGAGAACCCCCCGATGGCGGTGCAATCTCCCTGGTAATACCGCACAATATTATCCACGAGAATAGAGCTGGCGCTCACGTCCGGTGGAAAATTTTGGCTTATTACCAGCATGCGGGGCGGCCTTCTCATCGTGCAAGGTCTTGAAGCAAAAGCATTGATAGACTATTCTCCCACCATTAGCAACATCTTACACACAGTGCGTATTCCTGTTCGTAGATCGGTGCCGACTGCGCTGTTCGCCTCAATCCCATAGCGCCGCAAGGCCTCCTGGGAAACGCGGAAGACATTGCCCTCAATGGGCAAGTCGCTCTTAACGATTATTTCTGTATCCCTGCCGAAATCCTTTTTCATCACTTCCGCGACGACACCAGCGGCATCGATGATCCGGAGATACTCGTTTGACACGAGATTGAGAACGTCATATCTTTCGGTCATGTGCGGCACCGCCGCTTCAACGGCCGCGCAAACCGCTTCGAGGCTGATGAAGTTCCTATACTGCTTTCCGGAGGAAAGGAGTGTTATAGTTCCATATTTCACCGCCTCCTTGCAAAAACACCCGGGTACGAGCGTCCATCGCTGGATCTCCCACGAAACGAAAGGCCCATAGATATTCGACGGCCTGACTGCGAGAACTCGCAGGTTTGTCTTGCGGCTGAACATCTCCGCGTACATCTCCCCGAAAAGATGATTCATGGCATAGTCGTTTTCCGGCTGCACAGGGCTGCTTTCGCAATAATCGCCGCTGAGTTCGGTGCCGTAGACCTGAAGAGTCGAAAAGAAAACGTATCGATCAATGCCGTTCCTGGCCGCCAGGCCGAGGGTGTTCACTGTCCCAATGACGGATAATCCTACACCGTCTGTGATATTCTTCGACACGATGTCATTGGACGTTGCCAGATGAATGAAGGCATCCGCGGTCACGCTCAATGAGCCCAAAGCGGGATCGCACACGTCGTGCTCCAGAAAAACGGCTCCGTATAGTTGTCTCCCGATGTCCGGATGGAAGCGCAGGTCAATCGCCGTGACCTGATGCCCACGGCGGAGAAGGAACCGCGTCAGGTAGCTACCGATAAAGCCATTGGCCCCGGTTATGACAAAATTCATGATGTGGATCCATCCAGAAGACAGTGATATTCCGGATCGAAATCCTTAAACGTCCTGTCTCTGTCCGAAATGACCACCGGGGTAATCGGCCAGTCGATGCCCAGGCGCGGATCGTTCCACCGAATACCCCGCTCATGATCAGGGGCATAGAACTCAGTCACAAGATAGAGCAATTCCGTGTCGTCCTCAAGCGTCAGATAACCATGGCCGAAATTCTTCGGTACGTAAAGCATCACCCGGTTTTTCGCGGAGAGGGTGACACCGAACCACTTGAGGAAGGTTGGTGATTCAGGCCGCAAATCAACGATGACATCATAGAGACTCCCCTGGATGCAGCGGACCATCTTGGTTTCTGCTTTCGGGGGGAGCTGATAATGTATGCCCCGTAGGGTTCCCGCGGTGGCGCTCAGGGAATTGTTGACTTGCACGATCGATGTGTCGAGTCCGAGGACAGCAAACTCATTAACGCAAAAGAGGCGCGCAAAGAAGCCCCGGCCGTCTGACTGTTTATCGAGTGCGATGATATACGCCCCAGCAAGAGGCGTCTCAGTGAATTTCATACCATCGGTCTTCCCGTAAATTGCCAATGCTGATTGCTTTCGAGCACCACTTCTTCATTAAAATGCTTACGAGTATTTAGGCGCATGAGCCTCGAGGTGCGAAATTCCCTTTCTTTGAATCTAATCGACCGCAGGACAAGGAATCAAGCAGAGAAAAGTCTAGTTCATAGGAACGGTTGTCGGGAGCGGCCACAGTAGGACGTCTGCATAGAATTGCACATCTATCGTCCTTTCGGGCGCGCCTTTCACGGCCGTCAAAATGTTGAAAGTAACCGGTATCATATCCGGCGATAAACACCTGGGGATAGCGGGAGCGCAGGTAAAGCATCATACACGCGCCCACATAACCGAGATTGCCTGTAATGAGCATCTTCATGTCCTGATGTCCTACCACACCTTCCATTTGGGACTGCCCTTCTGCCACATCGCTTCCATCTCCATTTTGTCTCTCAAGGCATCCATGCACTTCCAAAAACCCTTATATTTGTAGGCCACCAACTGGCCATCCCGCGTCATATCGCGTAGTGGAGCATCTTCCCACATCACGTTGTCCATGTCTCCTTCCAGATACTTGAAGACGGGCGGTTCAAGAACGAAAAAGCCTCCATTGATCCAATGACCGTCGCCCCGTGGCTTTTCCATAAAACAGTCCACCACATCGTGTTCGTCAGTGGTGATCGCCCCGAACTTCCCTTCCGGCAGGATTGACGTGACCGTGGCAATCTTTCCATGGGCTACATGAAAACGGACCAGGTCGTTGAGATCGAGATCGGAAAGGCCGTCGCCGTAAGTGAGCATGAACCTCTCGTCCCCGATATACTGCCTGGCCCGCTTTAGCCGGCCCGCGGTCTTGGTATCAATACCCGTGTCGATTAGGGTGACCGTGAACGACTCCGACAAGCAATTGAGGACCTCGGTGCGGTTATTCCGCAAATCTATCTTCAAATCGGCATTGTGCATGAAGTAATTGATGAAATACTCTTTGATCATGTAGCCCTTGTACCCGAGGCAGATGATGAAATCGTGGAAGCCGCGGGCCTCGTAGATTTTCATGATGTGCCACAGGATTGGCTTGCCCCCGATTTCGATCATCGGTTTGGGCCGCAGGTGCGATTCCTCCGAGATGCGGGTGCCGAAACCGCCGGCTAAGATGACGACTTTCATGGATTCTCCTTGAACCGCCCCCATAAATTGACCTCGAAGAGGAGATGATCATCTTCCCTACGGTCGGGGCCTATCCGCGGGCAATGATATCCAGCAGGTTCGCATCCCTCAGAGTATTCGTCTCCACATATTTGCAAACTTTGTACATGGATTGGCCTACGCCGATGGGAGCCGCCATATGAAACACTACTTGGCCCTTCAGGGCCTTCGGAAAGCTGTCCTGGTCTCGGAAATCTCCATAAACGAACTCAGCCTAGGGGTTCGAAAAATCAGGGGGACAGCCATCCGCGCCATGATCTTGGGGATCAAGGTTATCGAAGATTCTCACGCTCTATCCAAGCTCCACCAAAGCATAAACCAAGAATGATCCGATGAATCTGGCACCACCGGTTATTAGTATCTTTCCCCTGGACATTTACCAATCATTTCAGCCAAAAATTTTACCCGCTCTCTCAAGAACATTAGAGTAGAAGCGGACATTATCATGAATCTGTTGAGTAACGTTCCATAAACGCCTTCAAGTCCGGTGAAGATAACCAAGGAACCGCGCCCAAGATCTTTTTGTCGTCCCATTCCCACCAGCGGATGGCCAGCAGGCGGGCAATGCTTTCTTCGTCGAACCGGTACCGAACTATCCTCGCCGGCACGCCAGCGACTACGGCGTAAGGTGGCACGTTCCGGGTTACTACGGCACACGCCGCGATCACGGCTCCGTGCCCCACTGTGACTCCAGACAAGATCATGGCGTCGGTGCCGATCCAGACGTCGGAACCGATGACGATGTCACCCCGGGTGGTGGGCGTTCCATCAGTCAGAGCCCCTGCCAAACCCCACTGAACCCGAAAAGGAAAGATTGATACCCAATTTGCAGGATGGATTCCCCCCGTGATCAGAACCACACCGGGCGAAATAGCGCAAAAATGCCCGATAACGACGCGTGCCTCACTCCCCTGGTAAGATACGATCATCGGATGACCGTAGGTATGCCGGCCAATCTCGAGTAGCCCCTTTTTTGCCGCAGCCTCGCACGAGGCCCGCGTGATTTGGACAGAAATGAAGAGCGCCAGCCGTCCCAGCAAACGCCGGATCAGGCGGGCCATCGAGTTCATGCTGGAACTTCCCTTGGCCACGCCGCGGCCGCCTCGCCATACATGGCCTTCTGCAAATCGGCAGCGCAAGCCGTGGCGCTGGCGGCGGGCAACAGGATGAAATTCGCCGCCCGGTAGCCCGTGCTGTTTATCGGCCTTTGCATCACCAGGGCCATGATCTCTGCCGACGAGCGGGCCGGCTCGAAGTTCTCCTCGAATAAAAAGATATACTCCAGATTGCCCAATGCCTGGATCATCTGCCGACACTCGGCCGTGTCATTGATCTCCAGAAAAATGATGGGATGGAAGGTGCGGATGGTGTCGGCGGCGCTGGCAATCACCCCCGGCTCATGCCCATCCACGTCGATCTTGAGAATATCCACTCGGTTAAGTTGGCGCCGGGTCACATAATTATCCACTGACTCGAAATCCACCGTTTCTTCTGGAATCTCCCTCTGCCTGCCGTACAGCCGCCAACTACTCTTGAAGCGAATCTTCTGGTCTTTGGCGGTATGGAGGGCGATGGCCTTTTTTTCCAGGGTCACGTTGCCTGCGAAAGTGGCGTTCAAGGCCAGATTACGTTTAATCTTCCCGCAGGCGTACCCGGAGGGTTCGAAGGCGAACACCCGGCCTTCCGGCCCCACCAGTTTGGCAAAACGCAGGGTATGACAGCCGATATTCGCCCCGATGTCCAGGACCACATCCCCCGGCTTCGTCAAGACACCGATCGCCATGGTTATTTCGGGTTCAAAAATCCCGCCGGTATAAATCTCGCTGTCAATGGCCTCGTTGAGATCTAGGTCGAAAGTGATACCGTCTGCCGTTACCATCACATGTTGCCTGAAATGATTCAACCACATAATAGCGCAACCAAAGCGGTGCATCAGCCGTCTGAGGGGAGCAGCCTTCTTCAGGAAGGCCCGCATCCCTTCAGTTTTCGTGAGAAGTCGATGGTACCTGGAGTACATGAGAGGTGGACTGCCTGACCTGAATAGTTCAATGTTCAAGGCTCTAAGTTCAAAGTTATAAAGCCTTCTCCGCTGCAACTTTTCATAATTATGGTTGAGCTGGCGGCTCATGAGCGAATGCTTAGAAAAGTTATCAATGGCCGTTGGTCAGTGGTCAGTAACAACCAAGCTTGCCCCTTTTAGGCTGGCAAAATCGCTTCTTTGGCAGCGCGCCAGAACCGCCCTACTAACATCGCCCCGGCTACCGCCACGATCAACGCCCTGACCAAAAAGCTTGCCCATATCCCCCCGGCCTCGAGGTGCATCAACCCGTAGCTCACGGCCGCGGCCGCGAGGATGAGGGCGACATCGCTCCTGGCCTTCCAACAAATGCGGGAATAACGTCGGACGAACCCGACAGAGGCCAAAAACGCGGCCGCATAGGAACAGGTCAAGGCTACCGCCGCGCCGGCTGCGCCAAAACGGGGCGTCAGGAGGAAGAGGCCCGCAACTAAAACCCCCAGGGACACGCCGTAGATCACCAACTGGACCCGCGTTTGGTTCAGGGCGAAAAGCGAAATTCCGGCGATATTCTCGCCGCCCTTGAACATCATGCCGACGACAAAAAATGGAATGAGACGATGGCTGTCAAAGAATCGGGGCGATGCAGCCACCATGGTGATTTCCTTGGAAAATACGATGATCATACATCCCAATCCAAGGAGCACGAATTGAAACCGGTTTTTCAGCCTGACCACCTTTTCCTCATAACCTTCCTGGGAAAACATCGCATACATTTCAGGCTCAATGGCAAGATAAAAGCTTCTGATACCAATGCCCAAGGCGGTGCCCAGCACCATGGCCACGGAATAAATCCCCATCTCGGAAAGAGAGGCATATCGCTCCAGGACGATCCGGTCCAGGGAGATAAAGGCAACGCCCGCCAGAGCCGGCAGGACCAGAGGTAACGAAAACCTTAAGCCTTTTCTGATGATTTCCACTTTGAAATGGAAAGAAGATATCCTGAACATGATGGTCAGGTAGATGAAAAGGAAAATGACATTGGTGGCCAGGCTGCCGTAGTACCTCCCCATGACCCCCAGGTGGAACTCGATGACCAGAATAAGCCCGAAGGTGATGGAGAGCAGCGATTTTAACGAAATAAGCCAGAAATAGCCCCAGGCATTGGCAGTCACGCGATAGAAGGTCAGCGGTAGTACTGCCATGACTTCGAGAAAGTTGTCGAGTAAGGCCACCGTCATGTAGGGATGAAAGGGGACCTTTACGCCTCCCCAGGAGAATCCGTAGGGAACCAGCAAGAATTCCAGCAACAGCAAGACGAGGTTCAGGGAGAGGAGGAAAATGAATATGGTGCCAAACAATTCCCGTCTGTCCGCCTCAGCTTCGAGTTCGAAATAATGCCGCATGACGAACGAGTGGATGGACAGGAGCGCGATGATGTAAAGAATCGAGACGATGGAGCTGGTATAGCTTAAGATGCCGTAATCATCCGGAGAGAGATAGCGGGTGAACACCGGCAGTACGAAAAAGGCCAGGGCCTGCCCCACCACATTGCCTGCCAGGTAAATGACCGTATTGACCAGATATCGGCGGCTCTTAAAGCCGCGGTACAGGCCGAACAGAAGGCCGAACCCGCTGCCCCTGTCCTCGGTCACTGGGGAGGTTGAACCTGGCATATCTCTCCTATGAGCTATGAGACTTCTGGGGGATGTCTTCCGTCATCCTGAGCGAAGCGAAGGATCTCGCATTTTCACCGGTTAATTGTGATTCTTCGGTCGCTTTGCTCCCTCAGAATGACAATTAAGAGGACTTTCGCAGAGGCCTCCCTATTTCGATCTTCGGGTTCATCTTGAACAGCCAAACGAGCCGAATTGGCAAATAATCCCCCTTTTTAAAAAGTGGACTTAAATCCACCACTTCCAACCCTTTGTGAGTTGAGAAAGGACCTTTATGCTTGCCACAGCTTTTTGCCATGAGCTGTAGGGTCAGGAACCGCCTTAAGCCTGGGGCGAGGCAAAATTTACGATATAGTCCCGGATAAAGCGGGTGGCCGGCACGCCCGGCTGGCCGCCGAAATAGCGGCCGGCGATGGCAGCATAGGCCTCTTGCAATTGCTTAAAATAAGCAGGGTCTTCGGTCATCCTGGAAATCATCCGCTTCAGTGCATCGGCGTCCCGGGCGATGAGACATTCCCCGTAATGAGGATTGATAAGCCGGAGATCATATTCCGGCAAAATATCGAGCAGCACCGGGATGCAGCCGAAGGCTAGGGACTCCACCACCACGCTGGATTGAGACCCGACCACCACATCGCTCACCGTTAGCAACTCGTAGAGATCATCGGTCATGGAGACCTGGACTTCCGAGGCGCCACCCAGTTCGCTGATCCAGTCCCTGAACTCCTGTACCTGCTTCTGATCATGAGTAGGCTTCAAACGGACGACCGGCAAAATCCCCAGATTCCAGGTGGCGGCAAAGGCGGCCAGCAGGGCGCGCTCCTCTCTATTTCCGAGGTTCGTGGCGATGTAGGTGACCAACCGACCGGAAGAGTTCCCCCGGGGATGACGTGCCCGGAAGGAGGCCCGTAAAGACGGGGCACTGGCTTTGCACTTCGCTGCGGCTTCGTCCAGCAGGGGGCAGCCCGATATGACGATCTTCTCCGGCGGAACGCCGAGCCGCAGCAAATCTTGCCTGCTCTTCTCTCCCCAGACGAAAATGCGGTCGGAATGCACCGGGGTGAACATTACCTCGGGCACCCCGTGCTGAAGGGTAAAATTGGGGATGCCCTTTTCACCGGCTGCCTTAGTGACCGCGGTCTCAAAAGGATGAACATCACTTAGGGTCAGTACCGCCTGCACCTGGGCAGGATCCAAATGTGTAAGATAGAAGTCAAACATCTTCATGGTGGTCAAGGCATCGGCAAAACAGGCAAGGGTGAAGAATTTTCCCTCATTTCTAAAAAGCGGGGTCTTTCGATAAACCACGGCGAGCAGGCGCAGATGGGCAGGTTTGACCCTCATCGTGCGCTCAAGCGTCGGCGTATAACATGGACCGGCAAAGGCGCCTTGCAGCTCGGCTTCGATCCGTCTGTCTTTTGTGAGTATTAGCACTCGATCCTCTCCGAATTCTACGGCCATGCGAAGCATCAGGAGAATGAAATTCGGCTGATAGTGATCTATTACCAAGATATAATCCGCTCCGGCAGAGGCAAAGCTTTGGGCCGGACCAATGCGATCGGGGCACCAGAGCTGGCGCACGACCTGCCAGGCCAATGACTTGCATTTATGAATGCGGCCCCACTGCTGATGCAGATACCGATTCTTAAAATGCAGATAGGTCGTTATCTTAAGGAAATGAAATACAGGGACGCCTTCGTAGGTCAATCCCTCCAGATCGCGGCCCATGGCCTCCAGGTTACGCTCTATGGTGCTGTAATAATCCACAGTTACCCAAACTAAGCGTATTGTTTCGCTGGTCAGGTTTATCTTTTGGAAGGGTTATCTGGCCTGAAAAACTTAATCAACCAGAGACTTAAATGATTTCTTCCGTTTTAACCGGCGAAACATTTTGGAAAAATCGAAATAATGCAGTTTTATGAAGTATAGCTTGCGCAGAAAATGCCATAGCAGGTTATTTTCAGAATCTTTCTCCGCCAATTTAATAATAGGCCATAATATCTTGGGTAACCGCATGTAAAGCATGCTGCAATTCAGCAGACCGCGTATTTCTTCTTGGGACATGGATAACTTCAGGGGAGATTCCAACCCGAAGGCGACATTTTCCAGAGATCGGTCCTGGTCCAAAAACCCATGCTTGATGGCATATTCAGTCAGAGGCAAGTTGGGAAAAGGGAAAAACAGGCCAAAATCGGCATGGTCGGCCTTGGATTTTCTGACCAGTTCTATGGTCTCAAAAATCGTTTCCTGGGTTTCCTCGGGCACCCCGAACATGGCCGGCAGGGAAACGCGCAGGCCAACCCCTTTGAGGATGTTGATTTTTTTGAGGAAGGTTTCATTACTGCATGTTTGTCGATTCAAGATCTTATTGCGGATCATTTCATTACCTGATTCCAGGCCAATGGAGATGCTTTGACAATTCATTCTGATCAAGGCCCTGGCCTTGCCTTCGGTGACATGAGCGATACAAGCGTTGGTGGTGTTGGGCACATTCACATATTTTCTATATTTCTTGGAAAACTCCTCGAGATATTCTTCAGGTTTGTTGAAAAAATCGGAATCATGAAATTTTATAAAATTAATCTTGTATTTTTCTTTTAAGTAGGCGAGTTCTTCTATAGCACGATCGACCGTATAGTACCTTATATAAAATTTCCTGACCCCATATCGATCGAATAGTTGTTTATTAAAGCAATAGCTGCAATGATTATAACACCCACGGGAAATGGCGAAATCACCCATCCGATAGATATTTCCCTGGTAAATCCTGTTAAAATAATAATCGTCTTTATATAAATCCCAATCATAATAAGGCAGGGTATCGAGATCATTCAATAAAGGCAATATTTCATTTTTGCTAATTCCACCATCATCTTTTTTGCACCAGATATTGGGACATTGATCCAGAGGTTCATGCTTTTTGATCTTCTCGAGTAAAATAGGTAAACTTAACTCAGCCTCACCGAGATGTATATATTTAACATTTTCATAATTAATGGCGCTTTCTGGACTAACGGTACAATGGATTCCACCGAAAATATTCAGGGAACTCTTGGCGTCGCTCAAATTTATTAAATTAGCTCCCAGCTTAAAGGAAAAAAAGGTGGTGGATATTAAGATCAGTTCGGGGGAGAAATCATGGAGTTTACGGTTGAATGCCTCAATAACATCAATATGCAACGTTGTCGGCCTGGGAAGAGATACCCTGGCCCTGGGAAACCAATAAGGGAGGGTAAGTTTCTTTTCTTTCAAACTTCTGTCCGGCAGGATGCTTATTTGATTAAACATTGAGGTGTCAAAGAATTCAATCTCATGACCTCCCTGCTTTAAGTGGCCAGACAGTAAGGATATCCCGAGATGCTTATGGTTAAATCCCTCCAGTTCAGGGTATAAGATTAATATCTTCATGGTTCATCTCGTCAATGGTATTGATTACTCATGCGCCATAACCCCAGAGTAATCGCAAACCATTCAATCTATCCTCCGAATCGCTCGGGCGGGCACCCCGGCCACCACCGTATAATCGTCCACATCCCTGGTGACCACAGCTCCGGCTCCCACCACCGCGTTTACCCCTATCCTGACCCCGAGAAGGATGACGGCGTTGGCCCCAATCCAGGCGCCCCGGCAAATGCGCACGGGTTTTGAGGGATAATAGCCTTGCTTCCATATGGGAATGTCCCTCTGCTCAAATCTATGATTGTTCACGTAGCAATGGACCCCGGCACCCATGGCTACATCGTCTTCGATGACGATGTAGCCCTCTTTTTCTTGGTCGGCGAACAACATCGTGCCGGGACGAATCTTCACGTTATTGCCGATAGAAATCTGTGAAGCACAAATCGCATAGGAAAAGGGACGCATCTCGGCATTTTCACCAAAGTGTTTAAACTTTCTCCGACAGATCCACCTCATGGTCGAAGGAAAATAAAGGAGGAAATGGGTGAGCGGAATATCTGGGCCTAACCGGTCACAATGCCAATACCACAAAAGACGGCGTACCATCAATTTCCCTTCGTATAATGCTTGACCACCAGTTCCAGGGTCCGCATCTGGGTGGTCATCCAGGCATCCACCGTGGCCCCGGCGTAGTGCGGGGTGATGATGAGATTGTCTTGCTCCCGGGCATAAAGCACCAGGGGATTCTCACCCAGGCGCTCCCGGAAGTCCGGCCGGTACTCGTCCGAGAGCACGTCGGTGGCGGCGCCGGCCAGATGGCCGGTGCGCAGCGCCTCCAGCAGCGCCGGCTCATCCACCAGCCCGCCCCGGGCGGTGTTGATGAAATAGGAACCGGGAGGCATGGCGGCGAACAAGGCAGCATCGCACATCTTTTCGGTTTCCGGGGTGAGGTGGGCGTGTACCGACAGGATATCGGATTGCGCCGCCAGTTCGAGAGGCGACCCGCAGCGGCGATAATCGGCGTTGGTCGATTTCGGACTGTAATAGAGCATCTCCATGCCGAAGGCCTTGCCCCGGGAGGCCACCATGGAGCCCAGACGCCCCAGCCCGAGAATGCCCAGGGTCATGGAGGAAAGCATCCGGGGGGTCCTCCTGCCGAAATACCGCCCGTCCCAATTTCCGGCGCAGACGGTGCGGTGCGCCTGGGGAATATGGCGGGTGAGGGCGATAATGAGGGCCCAGCACAGCTCAGCGGTGGGGGTGACGGACTCCAATCGCGATCTCTCGGCCTCGGATAACCAGACCACCTCGATGCCCCTCTCGGCGGCAGCGGAGAGATCGATGTGCGGCACACTGAGGGTGGAACTGGCGACGACCCGAAGTTTGGAACACAATTCCAGCTTTTCGGCCCCGACCGGATAGCCCAGGGGGGCCAGCAGCACCTCTGGTCGGGCCAGCATCTCGGGGGTGTCCTGCGCCGGGCTCGGTAACGCCACGACCTCGAAGTGCTCGTCCATAAAAGCGCGCACCGCCGGGACATAGCGAAGCAGGTCGTAGTATAGGATAACGGGTTTGGGCATCTTCCTAGTCGACCTCGACCATCCGGTTTTTAATCATGAGTTCCGCCAGAGGCAGGTCGTCCGGCCCGTCGAGGTCGAAAGCCGTCGCCAGGGGGATAACCACCGGGATGCTGGGCCGGGCGAACAGGGTCCTTTTCTCCAGAAGCGGCCTCGTCCGGGTGACGATCAGATTGCCGTAAGTGTAGTACACCGGCTTGGTCTGCTTGCTGTGCCCCACCTCTCTTTCCTTCTCGTAGACGAAACGGATATCCCGGTCATCCTCTGACATGACCCGCTGGTTATGGGCGTGAAATTGATGGGGCACCTTGACCACCGTCTGGGAACTGTTGGCGCTGGGGTTGTCCAGCAACGCCTGCACTGCCGCATCAATTTGATCGGTCCTGATGAAAATGGAGGTGGGCTGAAAGAGCGCCAGGATCTCGGCAACTGCGCCTTCGGTCTTTTCCAGGGCCCTAGCCGTGTATATCATGACGTCCATGGACGGGGTTAAATCACCGCTTAAGGCTGCGGGTCGCTCCAGGACCTCGGCACCATTCTCCCGGGCCACTGCAGCAATAGCCGGGTGATCGGTGGAACAGAAAAGTCTGCGGATGGTCCGGGCCCGGCGCGCCGCCTCGATGGTATAAACGATCAGGGGCTTGCCGCAGACCGGCATGATGTTCTTCAGAGGGATGCTTTTGGACCCCCCTCTGGCGGTGATGATCCCCCAGGCAGTGCCGTCAATGAGGTTCAACGCCCTTCTCCCGGTCAAAGGCGGAACGGATCATGTCAACGAGATGGCGCTCCGTCCTCTCCCACGCCTCCACCGTGGCGCCCCCCATCTTGGGGGTGATGATGAGGTTGTCGTGGGTCTCGGCATAACGGACCAGGGGATGCTCTCTTAGTTTATCTTTGAAGCCGGGCAGATGTTCGCCCTCTAGCATATCCAGCGCCGCGCCCGCCAGATGCCCGGACTTGAGGGCCGCCAGGAGTGCGGTTTCATCCACAATGCCGCCCCGCGCCGTATTGACGATAAACGAACCTGGCGGCATTGAGTTGATGAACGCAGCATCTACCAATCCTTGTGTCTCGGGAGTGAGGTGGGCATGGACGCTGACGACATCGCAGCACCGCGCCAGTTCGCCAGGGCTGGCGCACCTGGCATAGCGTTCGTCCGCCACGTACGGATCATAATAAAAAACCTGCATGCCGAAGGCGGCACCGTACCGGGCCACCAGGCCGCCCAGACGCCCCAGGCCGATGACCCCCAGACTCATGCGGGAGAACATCTTAGGCGTCCGTTCCCCGAAACTGCGCCCTTCCCACCTGCCGTTGAGGACCGAATCCATGGCGGGCAGCAGGTGGCGCCCCAGCGCCAGAATGAGCCCCCAGGTGAGTTCGGCGGTGCAGGTGATGGAATTCAGCAGAGCCCCCTGGTTCTTCAGCGAACAGATGGAAATGGAGCGGGCCGCGGCATATTCGTGATCAATGTGCAGGATGCCCGTGGTGGGCGTGGCGATGACCTTGAGCCTTGGGCAGGCGTCAATCTTTTGCCGGTCAAACAAAAAGCCCATGGGGGCGTAACAGGCGCGAACCTCCCAAAGGACTCCGGGGGTGTCGTGCCCGGGATCGGGCAGGGTCACGACCCGAAAGCAGCGCTCCAGATATGCCCGAGTGCTGGGTTGGAAACCGAGGATCTCATAATACAACAGGGTTGGCCGGACGTTTGATGATTGCGGGTTCTTAGGCATCTTGAGGTCGGACCTGCACCTTGTTTAACCGGGAGTAGCGATAACGACAGCGGAAGCGATTTTCAGCCTCGGCAGTAAGGTCGAAGAGCGGCGCCTCCCCGATGTTGGTGGAATTGCAATCGGGGCAGGTTTCCTCATGACATAAACAGACCTCGCCACAATCTTGGCAGATATGCAAGATGCCGCTTTCCTTAATGACCGGGGACCGTTGCAACAGCAATAGGCGCAGACGCCGTTCCCGGGCGATCCATTCTTCGTAAGTCACCACTACCGTCCGCTACGACACCTTGTGCTGCAATACCCACTCCCCGTCCACCTTTCGCCAGAGGTTTGGCCTTTTCTCCCGATAGGCGTCTATGACCTCCCAGAACTCATCTTCTTCCATATCCATGTAGTCGAGAAACTCCCGGAAATACCTTTCCGGAAAGACATGGTCATAGCGGTGCACCAAGGCGACGCCTTCCTCGCGAGTGATATGGGCCTCGCGTATCTCGTGGGCCGCATCCGAAGTGGCCCGTCCGATGCCGAACTTAATATAGGACAGATAGTAGTGCATGGGGTCCGTGAGGTCGTCGAGGCTGGCATATTTGTTGTAGGTAGATTCCGAGTGCCCCTCGGGATTCGAGCTGAACCCGTAGTGCTCGGACACGTAGTAATAGTTCTCCTGGGGGACCCATTTGTGGTAATAGCCGAACCAGTGGAATTCCACCCCCAGCTTCACCAATTCCTCGGCCGGAGGCGGGGCGTAATATTTCAGGGTCGGGTCCAGAAGATCTTGTTTCTTGATATAGCCGTTCTCCACGGCAAATTGTAGCATTTCGTCTGTCCGGCAACCCTTGTGGTAGAGTTCCACCCAGTCTTCGATGGGCTGGCCGCACTTGTCCTTGTTCTTCAGGGTACCGCCGTATTCTAGTTCGCCGTTTTCCCCGAACATTACCAGCCTGACTCCTAGGTCGAGGGCCACATGAAAGACATAGGAGACCTGGCCGCGACCAAAGGCCTCAAAATGGTTGCCTACCAGTATCAGCCCCAACTTGGAAATGATGCGTTGCAGGATGCGGTTGGGGGTGAACAGATGGCTGGGGATGCCCGAGGAGATCATGTTCTGAAGATTGCAGAAACCGATGGAGGTATAGAGCAGCGGAGACCAGGTTACGCAAAGGGGATGCATGCCGTATTCGTATTTGAGCCGGTGGGCGATCATTCCCGAGTCCTTGCCGCCGCTTGACGGCACCAGGACATCAAAGCTGCCGTCGCTGCTCCGGTGGCGGTCGAGAAGGTCAAGGAACTGCTTTTTGCGCCCCTGCCAGTCGACGGTGGTCTGCTTCTCCTGCGCCCACCGGCAGGCGCCGCACACCCCCTCCTCATCGAAGACGATGCGCGGACGCTGATTGGAGACCACGCATCTCTTGCAGAAGAGCACTTCCTCGGGGAGAAGGGTAATCTGCCGCTCGAACACCGTACTTCGGGCATGCTCGCCATAGGGAATCTTGATCCCGGGTTCGTGGAGCTTGGGGAAAAACAGGATTGGCCCCACTTGTGCCATGTCATAACTCCTTGAAGATCCAAAAAATAAATTAAAATTAAGACGCTGTCGTGAAATTGCGATAGATCATGAGGCCGGCAATGCCACTCCGCTCAGGGTGGAACTGGCAGCCGGCAATATTGTCCTTGATCACCACCGAACAGAACCGGTTGACGCCATACTCGGTTTCCGCAGCTATCACCTGGCGATCATCGGGGGCCACTATGTATGAATGCACGAAATACATGAACTCTCCAGGTTCGACTCCGTCCAACAGTCCTGAACGGCGCCATATCCCTACCGCCCCGTGTTTGGTTGGGGGGAGCAGTCGGTTCCAGCCGATGTGGGGGATCTTGAGTTTGCCGCCGTCGGTGGCGGCGGCCGTGAGGCGCACCACCCGCCCCGGTATTAGGCCCAAACCGGCATGGAGACCGAACTCCTCGCCTTCCTCAAAAAAAAGCTGCATTCCGAGACAGATGCCCAATAAGGGCTTCCCTTGTTGGACAAATTCCCGGACTGCCTCAATCAGATTATTGCGGCGCAGGCCATCCATGCCGTCGCCGAAGGCGCCCACTCCGGCGATGATCAGTTTGTCCGCGGCCACGACGGCCTCCGGATCGCTGGTGATGACGACATCGGCGTTGATCGACTCGAGAGCATGTTGAACGCTGAAGAGGTTACTGCGGCCGTAGTCAACAAGAGCGATCTGAGGCTTGCCCCGCCTCTGTCGGCTCCTCACCTCGTTGCCGATGCTGGTCTGTTGGGAGGTGAATTGCGCGGTGTAGCGTGATTCGATGCAGGGAACGCTGGCGGCGCCCAGTTGCTCCTTCAAAGCGGAGACCGACATTGGGGTGAGACGCCTCAGGATGGCGCCTTGGGAGGCCAGCAGTTTCTTGAGATAATCGATGTTGCCCTCCTCACGTTTCTCGGCCTCGAAGTTCATTACCACATGATAGTGAAACAGCGTGGCCGCACAGACGGCATCCACCGGGCAGGCCTTCACCAGATCAATGACGTGGGCCGCGCTACCCGCCCCCCCACAGGCGATAACCGGCACGTCGACCAGATCGACGATTCTCTTCACCAGCTCAAGGTCATAGCCCCGCGCCGTACCTTCGTTATCAATGGAAGTAACCAACACCTCGCCCGCCCCAAGTCGCACCGCCTGTTTTACCCATTCGAAGACGTCAAGACCGGTGGGCTCCCGGCCGTTGTCGGTATAGGCCTCATACCTCTCCGGCCCGATCTTCATGGCTTGCACTTCAAGCACGACGCACTGGGAACCGAACACCTTGGCGGCCTCCGTGATGAGAAAAGGATGCTTGACCGCCTGGGTATTGATGGCGACCTTGTCCGCCCCCGCCCGCAGCAGGCCCCTGATGTCATCGATGGTGCGGATTCCCCCGCCGACCGTTATGGGGATGAACACGTTCTCTGCGGTCTTACGGACGATGGCGTCGAGATTGTTCCTCCCATAAAGACTGGCAACCGAATCTATATAGATGAGCTCATCAGCCCCATCGAGAAAGTAGAAATTCGAGAAACGCTCGGGCAGTCCCAAGACCCTCAGCCCTTCCAGGTGCACCCCTTTAACCAGGTTGGGGCCTTTGATATCGAGGCGGGGAATGATTCGGACCGGACGCACTGCCCTACTCCTCCTTGAGGGCCAGGACATTGTGGTATTTTTGATCCTGATAATCCCGGTACAGGTTATCGTGCCGGTAGGCGGTGACAAAGTCCCTAATCGAGTCGGCAACGGTGTTCTGGCAGGTGAACTTCAGAAGGTGCTTGATCTTTTCGAAACTCACCCGGTAATTGCGCGGATCCTGGTGGGTTTCGAGAACTTCCACCGCGACCTCAGGGATGTGCTTCTTGATGCTCTCAGCAATCTGTAGAAGCTGATAATTTTCCCGGGAATCGCCCAGGTTGAAGACCTGGTTTCTGACCTTGCTCCTCTCGGCCTGAAGCACCGCGATGATGCCCCGGCAGACATCCTCCACCGAGATAAAGGGGCGCCATTGGGCACCCCCGAAGATCTTGATGTTGCCCTCGGCCAGCGCCTTGATGGCCAGGAGATTCACCACCAGGTCAAAGCGCTGGCGGAAAGACTTGCCGTGGACGGTGCCCAGTCTGAGGATGGTGGGGCAGAAATGATCATAGTCAAAAGACTGGATCGCCTTCTCCGATTCGATCTTGCAGCGGGCGTAAAGAGATACGGGGTTAAGATGGGAGGTTTCGTCCACCTCCTGGTCGTTCTGCCCGTAGACACTGCAGCTCGAGGCAAAGACCAACCGCTTGATGCCTCGTCGGACACACTGTTCGACGATCATCTGGGTGGCGGCGTAATTCGTCTCTATAGTAAATTCCCGGTTGACCCTGCAGGCCGGATCGCCGACGATCTCACCCAGGTGGACGACCGCATCGGCGCCTTCGAGCAAGCGTCTCACCAATTCCTCATCCCGGCAGTCTCCCCTGACGAATTCAAATTTCCGGCTGTCTGCCTCAAAATGTCGCAGGGCATCTTTGCCATAAAGCAAGAGATCAAGCACTCGCACCTGGTACCCGAGGCGTATCAGTCGGTCCACCAGCATGCTGCCGATGTAGCCAACGCCGCCGATCACCAGCACCTTGGCCGGCTGCAGGATGCTGTTATTATTGTGGTTATTGTCAGTTAAATCATTACAGAGATCATCCATCACGTCCGAAAGGTAGATATAACCCTGTACCCGCCGGTGAGCATCGACAATGGGGGCCATTATCTTGCCGGACTTGATGAGGGCGCGTTTCTTTTCCGCGGTCGACAGCTCCCGGGGGATGATGAAGGGAGAAGTCTTCATGACGGTGCGTACCGATGCGCTCATATCGAGATTATTGAGCATGGCGCGCCGTATATCGGCATCCATGATGATGCCGAGAAGCTCCCGGTCCTCATCGCAGACGAACACCCCGCGCAACCCGTTGCGGTCGATGAGTTCCATCGCCGTCCGCAGGTTGGCGCCGGGGCTCACAATAATATCAGTGAGACTGCGATTCTCCATTGACCCCTTCTTTTTCGCTCCGCGGCAGGTCCGGTTAAGCGCCTGAAAAATCGAGGTGAGACCAGCGCAGCAGCACCCCGCTGGGCAGGTCCAGGCGGACCGTGGCCCTCAGTATCTCCGGCAGGAAGGTCGGGGCGATGCCGGTCCCCGGCCGCTTGATGGCGATGTCCGCCTCGGTAAGCCGAGCGCCGGCCCGCACGGCACGCCGAGTCACCAGGCTCTTGCGAGCCACCGCCCGGACATTCATTTCCGCAGCAGTGCAGGTCTTTTTGCCGTCACCCAGACCGGTGGTCAGCCTCCTGATTTTTTCCACCATCTCCTTGAACTGGGGCGGCTCCAGGGAGGCTTGGTGGTCGCCGCCCTCCAGGTTCCGGTCCAGGGTAAGGTGTTTTTCAATGACCACGGCGCCGAGACCCACGGCCACCAGGGGCATTTCAATGCCCTCGGTATGATCCGAAAATCCCACGGGTAGCTGGAACGCCTGGCGCAAGGTCAACATGGCCCGCAGATTGATGTCTTCCCAGCGCGCTGGATAATCCGAGACGCAGTGCAGCAACACGATTTCTTTTGTTCCCGAAAGCGCCTCCAGGGCGTTCTCTATCTCACCGAAATTCGACATGCCGGTGGAGAGAACGACGGGCCTGCCGTAGTCGCTGATCTGCCGCAGTAGGGGCAGGTTGGTGATCTCCCCCGAAGGTATCTTGAAGAAAGGCACCTTTAGCCGTTGCAGCAATTCGGCGCTGCTGCCATCGAAGGGCGAAGAACAAAAGGTGATCCCACAGGAACCGCACAGGCTCTGCAGCTCTTTGTGCTGCTCCCCGCTGAGACGCAGACGCTGGAGACGCTGATACTGCGATTCCGCGGTGCCGGTGGCCCGTATCTGATAATCCGCTTTGGGCGCCTCCACGGTGATCATTTCGTCGGGATCGAAGCTCTGGAACTTGGCGGCATCCGCACCGGCTGCGGCCGCGGCCTGCACCAGTCTACGGGCCAAGGCCATGTCGCCGTTATGATTGCAGCCGATTTCGGCAATAATGTAGGGGCTACCGTCTGACCTAGGAAAATACGACATTCCTTCTATCCCTGAGGCGGTAAGAGTTGCCTAGCGGGGACCCCTGCGACGGTCATCCCGTCCGCGACATCCGCCAACACCACCGCCCCCGCTCCCACAATACAGGCCTCTCCCAGATGGACACTGGGGATGATAACTGCACCGGCATAAACCGTACTACACTGACCAACCTTGACATGCCCACACAGGGTGGCCAGGGGCGCGAGGTTTGCGAAATCGGACACCACACAATCATGTTCGATAATTGCGCCGGCATGGACCATAACGTGATGGCCGACTCGGGCAAAAGGCTGCACCACTGCACCGGCGTTGATGATCACCCCATGGCCGATCTCTGCGGTCCTGGCGACCACCGCGGCCGGATGGATGGCCTGGGCGTAACCCGGCGCCAGCGCCGCCAAGGACTGGCAAATTTCCCGTTTGCGAATATTGCTGCTCATGGCCAGAATGACTAATGGTTCATGATACTTACGATAAAGAGATGGCAAGGCGTCAAAAGCCCCGAGCACCGCGGCACCATCAAAACCAGTCATCTCCTTTTCGCCGGGAAGGGCGATCAGTCCGCACACCGGCATCTGCCGCAGATGAAAAATCTCCAGAGCATATTTAGCCTGGGCGCCGGTACCCACAATAACGACAGCCTGTTCCATCAAATCAAATACCTTTCACGGTCTCAATAATATAGTCGATATCGCCGTCAGTGAGCTTGGCATGATTCGGGAGACCTATAAGGTTGCCGGCGATAGCCTCAACATTGGGTAGAAAAAGCGTCCGGTAATCCTGACGCCCGGACGCGGGACGGCAGGTAAACGGGCAGCCGCCGGGATAAGGACTGCCGTCCTGCAGCAGCTTTTGTTTGTAAAGGGGGGCGGCATACCGGTGCCTGACCTCGATTCCCTTGTCGGCAAGCCGACTGATGACGTCGTCGGTGGCAAAACCTTTGTCGGTGCGAATCTGCAACGGACACCAGAAAAAGGTGTGCCGGACATGAGGCGCGAGGCGGGGTACACGGAACCAGGAGTCCTGCGCCTCCACCAGAGCCGCCAGGATTTTCAGAGAATTGCGGATTCTCGCGGCGTTGAAGAGTTCCAGTTTCTCGAGTTGCACCAGCCCCATGGCCGCGGCAAACTCGTTCATGCGGTAGTTGTACCCAAGTTCCACATGGTCGTCCCGGCCGCTCATCCCATGGCTGCGGATGCGTCGGGCCCGTTCCAGCCATTCCTCCTTGTCCGCAGTAATGATGCCGCCCTCGCCGGTGGTCATATGCTTCGTGGCGAAAAAGGAGAACGCCCCCAGATGGCCGATGCTGCCGACCCGCCTCCCCTTATATTCGGTGCCATGGGCTTGGGCGCAATCCTCGATGACATAGAGATTATGAGCCCGGGCTAGAGCCATAATTTCGTCCATCTCCGCGGCATTGCCGAAAAGGTGCACCGGGATGATCGCCTTCGTATGCGGTGTGATCCGCCGTCGGATGTCCTCGGGAGAAATGCAGAAACTCTCCCGGTCGATATCCGCGAAAACGGGAATCCCGTTCTGGTGCAGCACACAAGTTACTGTGGACATGAAAGTTAGAGCGGGGACGATAACCTCGTCGCCAGGGCCGATGCCTAAAACTGCCAGGGCGATGTGCAAGGCGGCGGTGCCGCTGTTGACCGCCGCAGCCCCGGAGGTGCCGATATACGCGGCAAAACGTCTCTCGAACTCCGCCACATTTTTCCCAGAAATAAAATTACCCGACAACACAACCTCGCGGATCGCGGCCACTTCTGCTTCGCCGGTGATGGGCATCGCCACCTTGATATGTCGCATTGACATCGGGACAAACTTTCTTTCAAGACATGTTATTCAAATTTGGGTAGGCCGCCTCCGGCCTCCGGCAGGCAGCATGCCTCTAATTGGTTAACTTTCTCCAAATAGCATCTCTATACAAGACTCTTCCAGAAGCTACATCGGCGCCCAGGACATTCTTCAGATAAATTCTGCCGCGGGTTATGCCGGTTACATTGGTGCTGAGATTTGAGCTAGCGCCCCCCCCTCCCTCGATAGTGATCCCACAACCGGATGGCATCCTCCAGTAATCGCCTTGCACAATATCGACAAATGAATCGCCTTCATGACCACTTATCAGTATCCCTGTAGGAATCTTGCTGCTGCCGAGGATTTCATCCGAAATATGGTTGTCACAAATATAAGCTGGGATGTCATTGGGACCCAAGGCAATATCCCCGGGTCTGGCCAAGACCCCATCCGGGGTTTCCACTTTTTCAACTGGGGCGTACTTTTCGTAGATGTACTTACCAAACCAAGCCTTTATGGCGTTATTACTTAACTGCACATGCACCTGAGGTCCGTTCTCACTTCGAAATGCTATTCCATATTGCGTCGCCAAATGCATGTCTTTGCCAGTGAAATCTATGGAATTGTTAAAAATCGTGCAATTATAGACACCTTCTGTCAAAAACATTCCGAAAGATGCGCCATAATTTTCACCAATCTTATGGCAAAGGATATCAGTAATACGGTTGCCGTCCACCTGCACATGTTCTGCCATTTCCTTTAGAAAAATACCGGCCTGATATGAATGCGTAATGTAATTGTTTTTGATATTGATTCCTTTTACTCTAGATGCATATATACCTATAAATCCACCGGAGATAGTGTTATTAAATATATTTACATTCTTGATTGGATAGTACTCCTTTGCTGAGATACTACCACTAACATTTATGGCGGCTCGAACTTGAAATTCACTTGAAAGATCAACAACATTTCCTTCAATTGAAAAATTCGCCATCTCCTTATCTACTATATTGTCTGGCACATTACCAATGTCACAAGCCATGGCTGTATTCACGAAATTATTATTAGCTATATGAACATTGCTGCCGCCATGAAAAGTAATTCCAGACCATTGAGGATTGTTAATAAACTTATTATTCACTATTTCAACATTGTTGACCTGGAAAGCAGCAGGCCACTCAGCAATGTACCCTTGGCAAAATAGATATGAATTTCCTGATGGGTGTGCCAACGCTGTGTCAAATGTATTTGCTTCTACCCGCAGGTCTTCACATTCATTTAAGACGTGTATGGCGGCATAACTGCATTTATGGAAGTAGTTATTCGTTAGCGATACGTTCCTACATGACCTTAGCTCTAATCCAGATACGCCCTGTATCTTAGTAATACTGCAGTTTTTAATGGTCAATCCATCTACATAATCCGCACGTATGCCATCCCTACCGCTAACGGTATTGCCCACTTCGGCATCACCGTTCCTTATCGTAAGATTTTCTATTGTTATATTAACACTATGTTTTGCAATGTTGCCATCGCCAAATAGAACCGGATGTGCTATCCCTAGATTTTTTGAGCTACTGTCGCTAAAAATCAAGGGCCTATTCCCAAGACCAAGGAGATGGGTGTTGGATTTAATTGTTATGAAATTTGAAGGCCCTATACGGTAATACACTTTGGGTTCCGGAAACAAGACAATGCCACCCGAGGCAGGTAGGGCATTAATGGCGCGGTTTATTGCATTTGCGTCGCACGTGATTCCGTCTCCTGTAGCTCCATAGTTTTGGATATTAACACTTGCAATGTCAGAGCAGGCATTAGGTGGTAAAATGAATGCAAAAAACAAAATGCAATTTATAAGAATGAGGTTGATAATTCTCATTTCTTTATACCTTTAAAATGAAGACCATGGAGCAGCCTTGGCCATAGCATTAAAAAGAATAATTTTTGGAACTATTTCCCCGAGTTTAACTATAGAAAATCTTCCCTGTTAATCAAAAACCGAATGGTTCTAGGAGGGCACAGCCTTACATGGACAGGAAACGGTCCTTGTAATTCTCCAGTGTCGTCCGGTAAGGCAAGAGGGCCTTTAATATCTGCCCAATCCCGGTGGCCACTGTATATTTTGAGTTCGGTAGGAGTTTCGAGAAGTTGGTGGTATCCACCAGCATCTTGTGCTCCTCTTTTTCGACCCGGGGATTCTTAATATGCGTTAATTCTGCGGCTAAGTCGATCTCACGGGCAGCGGAGACGATGGCCTGGGCGATGTCCACGATGCTGATGACTTCCGTGGCCTGGTTGTAGACCTGGAACTCTCCGGTCAGCGGCATCCGTAGCGCCTTGACGTTCGACTGCACGCAGTCCTCGAGGGATATCTGAGGTTTTCTCTGTTCTCCCTTACCATAGATGATTATGGGATAACCCGTCATGGCCATGGCGCAGAAACGGTTGAGGACCACCCCGAAATAGAAATCGAAGTCAAAGCGGGTAGCCAACCGCGGGTCGATCTCTGTCTCCTTAGTATCAGTGCCATAGACAATGGCCATGCGCAAATCGGAGATTGATAATCCCCACTGGCGGTTGGCCAGCCACATGTTATTCACATCATTGCATTTGCTCATATGATACCACGATCCCGCCATTCCGGAGAAAGGCACCCGGTCCCGCCGCCCCTTGTTCTCAGCGGTCACAAACCCTTCCGGAATCTCGAATTCGGGGGTGCCGTAGACCCCCATGGTGGTGGTCTCAATGAAATGACAACTCTTGGCGAGGCCCGTATCCTTGATGGCCCAGAGGAGATTTCTGGTGGCCTGGTTGTTGTTGAACTGGGTGAAATTGGCCAAGGTCCCGTTGATTTGGGAATAGGGGGCCGAGGGTTGACACGCGAGGTGGAGTACCGCATCGAAACGATATACCGCGAACAACTGCAGCACGAACTCCTTGTCGGTGAGATCCCCCTGCACGAAGCTAAGGTTGTTGAACCCATGGCGGCCCGCCGATTCGAGGCGTTCTTCCATGGTGGCGATGGGTACCCCCGATACCGATCCCACCTCCTCCACCCACCGCCGTCTAACCAGGTTGTCCACCCCAATAATCCGCGCCTGCGGAAATTCCTGCGAAAGCGCTAATGCCGTGGGCCAGCCGACATAGCCGTCTATGCCCGTCAGTAGTATATTCTTCATTGAATCCTCCTATGTATTGTGCATTTGGGGTCGTCAGACCTGGCTAAGCAAAATATATCTTTGGTATTGCTAGCATAAGACCATCAGATCTTGGGTACATATATCAGGATGCCCGGTAACCGTTACAACTTTGGTTTTGGTCTATCTGGTAAATAGATGCTCAAGGAACCAGAATCAGCGCAAGATGTTGCAAGATTTCCTATCGTTCCATATTCTTGCTGAAGTCTTTCGACAAAATCAATTTGATCGAAGGAAGACAGCACGTATATACTCTCTCCCACCAGGTTTTAATTTATCTAAACATTTATCAATATATCGCAACAAATATCCAACCATGCTGCGAAGAGCAGGTTTTGTGGCTTCCCTAACTTTATGGTTGAGCTTGTTACCATCATATTCTGGGCAAGCATTTTGAGGCCAGCGTTTTATTGACTCTGAAGAAAAATTGTCGAACATCCAGGGGGTAAATCGGGTCTGAAGCCAACTTCTCAACCCAAAACCATAGGAATAAGTTTCAGCCTTGATAAGATTCATATTAAAATCTCTGGCAAGAATCTTCATGCTACGTTTTGATAAAATCTGCAGATGACCCCACCCATGAAAATGTTTATGATTATATTGAACCGCTTCAGCACACCATGAATAACAATTTGGTGTTTCAATGATTAGCCCCCATGGGGGATCAACAAGGTTATTCAACCAATCGATCAATTCTTTTATACTCCGCACGTGTTCGATAACTTGGCGCATTGTAAATAAAATTGGCTTGTTTAAAAGCTCTAATTGCTTTTTATTCACATCTTGCGGAAGAAATGCATTGATTCCCATAGCTCTTGCACTTCTTACAGCATTTGGATTAATATCAATACCTGCGACAGAAAATCCCTGTTTCTTAGCAAACATTAAAAAGTTACCGTTTGCGCAACCGATGTCGCAGATTGCGTGAAATGATGGAAAAAATTCTTTGGCATAGTTCATAGTTTCCAATTCTAATTCTGTGTTTGGAATATCATTTAGTAATTTTTTCGACCTCATTTCTTCTAAGTGTTCTAATTCTAAAGAATAAATAGCTGTTTCGTGAAAATCTATTTTAAGAACATTCCTAACATAAATTATATCGCATCTGTAACAACGAACCTAAAGAAAACCATACTTTTTTGTCATAATATTTCCGCCAGCATTTCCGCAAATCGGACAAGAACGATTATATGTAAATTCCTCTTTTATTAAATCATTGTCTCCTATCATTTCCATGATATATTTAATAGTTTCCAATATTTGCTGTCTCTGTAGAGGTGCCAGCCTGACATCGCCAAGAATATGCAAAATCTTTGATTTCAATTTATGGAACATTTCTAATTTACCTTAGCTTAGATAAGTGGTAGGCTTATTAATGGATGCATGAAATTGATTTCGTTTTGGATTTTCAATTTTAGTACGCCCTGGCAGATCGCTACCAAGCTGCGAAGAATGATGCAAGCAATTACATGCCCTGAGTAATAGTTTCTACAAGCAAAATGGTTTAGTGACTCCATCCCAGATAAGGATTCATTTTCGAATACATTAGATAGATGCCATGTAATCTCTAACACCTGGGCCTACCATTGCAAGCTATCAATAGGTCATTCTCTTGCGGGTGAGTGTCTCATCGAGTTCCACCTCGTTCAGCACCGGCACAATCCTTGCCGCAGCATGCCCATCTCCGTATGGAGAAGAACAGTGTTTCACTCTTTCTCTAAAGTTGCGGTCATGGAGCGCCGTCTCGATCGCCCTGATGATTTGCTCCGGATCGTGGTCCACATCTAGAACATTCTCTGCCCGCATTCTGCCTTCCTGGCGGATGCCTAGGTTGACCGCCGGAATCCGGAACGACGGCGTTTCCATCACCCCGGCGCTCGAGTTGCCCACGAGCGCCGCGGCGAGGTTCATTAGCCCCCAGAAATCGGCAAACTCCAGGTTCTTGTGCAGGCGGACAAATGGTTGTGAGGAGAATTCACTGAGCGCCGTGATGATGCTCTCATACCCGGGGTCGGAACAGGGATATATCGCCACGGTCTGGTGTCCGAGACGGTCAAGTGCCTCGAGGGTGGCCCGTATCTGCCGCTCCGCCTGTTCCACCTGCCAGGTGACGGAATGCTGAAGCAGGATTATTACAGGCTCTTCGGGATTAAGAGAGAACTTACGGCAGACCTCGTCTTTCGGTGTGAACCTTCCCTGCCGTATCAGATCCAACACGGGAGATCCCACATTGTGCACCCTCCATGGTTCCTCTCCCATTTTGATAATACGGTCTGCACTCTGCTGGTTCGAAGTGAAATGAATATTTGCCATCTTGGTAATGGCGTGGCGAACCGGCTCGTCAACCCCCCCCTGCGAAAGATCTCCTCCAAAAAGGTGGACCAAAGGGATATTAAGTTCCATTGCCGCGATAACCATCCCCAGAACTTCCCCCCGGTCACCCAGGACAAAGACAAGGTCAGGCCTGATGCGATCCAGCAACTCGGAGGCGCTCATGGTCACTAGACTGATGGACTTCGCCCTGGCCACCTTCGAGTCGGCGGAAAGCATGGTGTAAAGGCGATAGGACTTTTCCACGTAGTTCTCCACCTCATGCACCGTCTTACCGAAGGTGTCGGAGAGATGCATATCGCACGACACCATGGAACAGGAAAGGCCGGGGGTTTCTTTGATCCTTTCAATGATCGGAATAAAATGCGTAAATCCGCCTCTCTTACCGGTGAAAAAGCAAACCTGTCTTTCTTTTTCCATGTTTAAAATGACGGAACTGGAGTTAGTAGATGGCGAATAATTTTTTCGGTAACCCTATTATCGCCGTAAAGAGGCGGACGCTTGCCTGGGATCCGAAAAGAAGACACCTTCTCTATTATCCGAGAGGTTTCAGTTCCAGTTATGACATTCCACCCTGATTCCACCGTCTCAACCCATTCTGTTTCATCGCGCAAAGTAACACATGGAACCCCAAGCCAATAAGCTTCTTTTTGCATGCCACCTGAATCGGTCAAGACCAGGCGAGCCGACTTCTCCATGGCCACCATATCCAGATAACCGAGCGGATCAATAATTTTTACCCCAGCGCCACTGGAAGGTCGCTTCATCAAGCCATACTGCCGTAATCTTTGGCGAGTTCGTGGATGCAAGGGGAGCACCACCGATTCTCGCTCGGCAAGCCAGTCAAGGGCCGACATAATATTGGCCAAGGGGCCCGGATCATCCGTATTCTCGGCGCGGTGCACCGTGGCCAGCAGAAATTCTTTTGGCTTCAGCCCCAGTTGGGCGAGTATCTGGGAATGGCTGCCTGCGCCGTCGGCGGCAAACCTTAAGGCTTCATACATTACGTCGCCAATAAGGTGGACACCCTTGGTAGTACCTTCCCGCGCCAGATTATTCACTGCGGTCTGGCTCGGACAGAAGAGCAGGTCGGAGATGTGGTCTGTTAATACCCGGTTAATCTCTTCCGGCATGGCGCGGTTAAAGCTCCGTAAGCCGGCCTCCACATGCGCTACCGGAATGTGGACCTTGGCGGAAGCAAGTGCCCCCGCTAAGGTTGAATTGGTGTCTCCATAGACTAAAACCCAGTCGGGTTTTTCCTGCAGCAGAACCGGTTCGATAGCAGCAAGCACTTCACCGGTTTGCCGACCATGGGAACCGGAGCCCACACCAAGGTTATAAATGGGTTTGGGGATGTCTAATTCCCGAAAAAAAATCGCCGACATCTCATCATCATAATGCTGCCCGGTATGCACCATAATTTCATTTATAGTAGACCCACCAGGTATTGCAGAATCTGGGGATTCCCCTCGGTTGAACCTGACTATAGCGCGAGAAACGGCCGCGGCTTTAATGAATTGCGGGCGAGCTCCAACAACGGTGACGATCTTCATAGGAGGTATTATTATTCTAAGGCCGATAGATTATTACCTTTTGCTCCTCACACTTGACTGAGAATCAAAGATATTCTCTCCTGTTCCTTAGGCCTTAAATATGGGTGCATGGGCTGTGATTAACGTCAATTATTTTTCCCGTTGGTCCACCAGTAATGTTACCTGGAAATTTAAGCCGAAGGCCGGCGCTCGCGGATTCGGCCTGCCGGCACCCAGCGTTATGCGGAGCAGGCCGAATCCGCCCTGCATCAATGCCAATTACTTTTTTCGGCCGAGGCTTGCTGACGACAATTATTTTTGCTAACGACATCTATCCTTATTCTTGAGCTCTCTTGGCTTGTTCCATCCGGTAGCTAGGGATATTCAGCTCAACGATGACGCAGTGATGCACCAGACGGTCGATGGCCGCAGCCGTGGTCATAGGATCCTTAAAGATGGCCTCCCATTTAGAGAAAGGCAGATTGCTGGCAATCATGACGCTTCCTCGTTCATAGCGTCCTGCCAGCAAGGTAAAAAGCACCCCCATCTCTTCCCGGGACTGCTGCACATAACCTATGTCGTCCAGGGTCACCGCTTCATATTTACTTAACTTTCTGAGCCACCGGCTCAACTTCAACTCCTGTTTGGCCCGCAGGAGTTCCTGGACGATCAGGTTACAGTGGCCGAAGTAGACCCGATGACCATTACGGATCAACTCCTGGCCTAGGGCGCAGACCAGGTGGGTTTTGCCGCTGCCCGGATTGCCCAAGACCAGCACATTCTCCCGGCTAGCCAGGAAGGAGCTAGTCCGGAGAGTTTGTACCTGATTGGCAACTTTGCGTGGCAGCCGTTTCAGGTCAAAGTCTGTCAGACTCTTTTCCAAAGGCAGCTGCGATTCCCGAAGTAATTTCTCGATGCGTCTTTGTCGTCTGGCCTCACCTTCCCGCTCTGTCACCTCCAGGAGATAATGCTCGTAACCTAACGATTATTGCTGAGCTTTCAGAGCCATCTCCTCGAAGCATTCCCCTCATTAGGACGCAAAATCCATGCCCTTAGTAGTTTGTGATGATGATTTCCCCGTCCCCCGTGGATGGCATCAGCCAATTTCGGTATATTTCCAGACGACATTCTTGGAACTGCTGAAGTAGTATCTTTGCAGCAAGGGGCTCGGTGCAAAATGATGGTCCGAATGGAAATCTTAATGCCACCTTCAGAAGCAAATCAGTTGTCTGGATTTCTGCCGAAGGCGGGAACTCATCAATAGCCATTACCCTGGGCCCGTAAGCTTATTGTCCGGCGCTCCCCCCCTCGCATCTGGAGCACTCGATTCCAAAACACACTTGACGTGTTATTTCGTATTGTACTCCGGGATAATTTCACTGAGCTTGGCCTTGATGGCAGGCGTGTCAAATGTATTGGCGACCCGGCTGAGGTCTTCCAGAACTCCGTCAAGCCACTGCTTGAATGCATCCTGGCTTGGCTTGCAGTTCCAACCATCGGGTCGAAGCACCAGGATTTTCTCATGCTTGGTGCTCACGATGCCTTCGCCCTGGGTGATTAGCTCTTCGTAAAGTTTCTCACCCTCCCGCAGACCGGTAAAGATGATCTCCACATCTATTCCCGGTTCTTTTCCTGAAAGCCTTATCAGTTCTTCCGCCATCTTGGTGATTTTGACCTGCGTACCCATTTCCAGAATAAAAATTTCACCGCCATCACCCAGCCCGCCAGCCTGCAGGATGAGCTGGGCCGCCTCGGGGATGGTCATAAAGTAGCGAGTCACTTCGGGATGGGTCACTGTAATGGGGCCACCATGTTCAAGTTGGCGTCGGAAAAGGGGGAGCACCGATCCGGAGGAGCCAATAACGTTGCCGAACCGCACTGCCATGAAGCGGGTGTGGTTACCCTGCAGCGATTGCATAATAAGCTCTGCTAGACGCTTGCTCGCGCCCATGACATTGGCAGGCCGCACTGCCTTATCCGTGGAGACCAGCACGAAACGCTCCACCCCGTTTTTTACGGCCAGCTCCATAACCACCCGGCTGCCCAACACATTGTTGAAAATCGCCTCCCAGGGGGTTTCTTCCAGTAGGGGTACATGCTTATAGGCCGCGGCATGATAAACGACCTGCGGCTGATACCGATTAAAGACGTCTTCCATCCGCGATTGCACCTGCACCCGGCTTAGGCAGCACTGGTAGCGCTTAAAATTCAGCATATGTTCCAGTTCCATCTGAATATTATAAAGATGCTCCTCGCTGGCATCCACCAATATGAGTTCTGCCGGCTCAAAGGGGATGATTTGGCGGCACAGTTCCGAACCGATGGAGCCCCCGGCGCCGGTGACGAGTACTTGCTTACCTTGTAGATACCGACTGATCTCCATAGAATCCAGGTGCACTGGTGACCGCCGCAGCAAATCTTCGTATCTCACATCCCGCAGACTCTTAACACTTATCTTGCCATCGATGATGGCGCCCATTTCCGGCAGGGTTCGGAAGCGAACATTACAGCTTTTGCAAATCTCGGTGATACACCGAATCTGGGAGCCGGTGGCCGAAGGGATGGCAATGAGCACTTCATCAATTTTTTCGAGCGCTATCACTTTCGGGAGCATTCCCACTGCACCAAAGACTTTCAATCTGTGGAGACTTCGTCCCCACTTGGAGCGGTCATCATCGAGGAATCCCACTACCTTGTAGTTAAGACGCGGGTTGTCTCGAATCTCCCGATATATCTTTTCCCCGGCCCCGCCGGCGCCCACTATGAGAACTGATTTCCTGTCCGTTTGATGCCCGTCAGAACTTGAGAGACTGAAGGGCCAGCTTTTGTTAGAATTTTGGATAGTCTTATAGACAATATGGATACTCAACCGCAGTCCTCCGCTCATGATGAATGTCATAGAACCATCCATTAAAAACACGGAATTGGGAATTCTTCCGAGGTGCATAATATAGTGGGAAGCATTAATATAAACCAGGGTAGATACCAAGACGGCTTTACTCAAGTGCCACAAATCATCGACATTAGTGTAACGCCACATGCCACGGTACATGCCGAACATAAGAAATATGAGAACCTTGCAAGGTAAGAGAAATGGCAATAAATTCATTACCTGGGCGCGATAGAAAGGGGGCAGACTAAAATCAAAGCGCAACAGATAGGCTCCAACAATAGCCAGAACGAAGATCACGATGTCGGCTATCAGAATGATATAAAATCGCGGATTATGTAATTGAGCAATCATAGAACGCTTATAATGTCAGGCGCAATTAAAGCATTGATATCATATTCTTCAATGAGATTTTTACGTAATCAAGTAAGGGAACTCATATATCGCTGTTATTGGGATATTAATTGATATTAATCGATATTAATTAAAATTTGTTTCTAGAGTATTCGCCAGCAGCTTATGGTGCCAGCACGGCCTATTTCAAACTCATAATTAATTAAGGCTAAAGTTTTGTTTGAATTCTTATCTTTCATTTCAGTACCAACGGTGGAGTCGGACCAGGTTCTTGAGCTTAGCCAGACCTTCCCCCCAAGGTTTCAAATATGACTTTAATTCCGCTATGCGTCGCGACTCTTCTCTCTGGTCTTTCATCTGCCGGGCTCTTTCCAGCACGAAGGAGAACAAGATCATGAGAGCAAAGGTGACAACACCAACAAACAGGGCAGGCTTCAGCCTCCGGTTGGACCTTGTCTCTGGGATCTCGGCTTTGTCAATTACCTGCACCACGGCCACATCTTTCAGCATATCCAGCCGGGCGATCTCAGACATCTTGTTATAAAGCTGATACAGGCCTTCTTGGAATTTAAGTTCCCTGAACAAGCGGACATAATCGAGACCCAGGGTTGGCACCTGGGAAGTGTTCAGGCAGACGTTGCCCATAGTGGTTAGTTCACATTGGGATTCGGCGGCCTGCAATTTTTCCTTCATGCCTTTGAGTTCGGTCTCCATCCGGATAACATCATAATTTGAGGGGGTGGCCTGCTGCCGCAGTACCTGGATTTGCACCTCTTTGGTGTCGATGGCGGCTCTCAACTCTGCAATATATCTCAGCGTGCTTTGGGTCTGCGTATCGAGCTGGAGCACACTGCTTTTCTCGCTGAAGTTCCGGAGAGCCTCCTCAGCCTTGGCTAGGTTATGACTGGATTGGGCCCGCATTTTTTCCAGGAAATCCAGCCTATTGCTGGCCTCATGCGAGGATAGGTTATGGAGTAGCTTATCAAATTCTTCGATAAAAGCGTTGGTTAAGGCCGCCACCCGTTCCCGGTCACCATCGGTCACATTAATAACGATGAATCCTTCCTTGGAGATGGTGATTTTAGCCATACTTAACAATCTCTCGCGAGCCTGCTCTTGATACCTCGCCCCGAAAATCTGGCGCAAGTGGAACCGTTCGATAATTTGATCACATACGGTATCACTTTTGATCATGCCCACATAAAGCTCAGCGGAAGACTGGAGGCCCAGCAGACTGGCGGCTGCCCCCCCTAATGACCTACTCTCCGAAGATGCGATTTTTCCCCCCCCCAGACCCTCCAGGAGTTGCCCGATCATGGTTAAATTTTGTTGGGGGGGGAGCAAACTGGCCTTACAGATATATTGGTTTGGTCCTAGCAGGAAAAATATGTAAGCCAGGACCGTCACCGCCGCGCTGGTGAAAATAATCTTGCGGCTATGCTTGGCAATCACAATAAGATAGTCAAGGAAGTGAACTTCCTTTTCCTCGGGGATAGTCTTCGAAAGCTGATCGTTCATGGGACACCTACATAGGCAGCAAGGCATTCTTCAAGTTCCTTTACCTTGGGGCCCATAATGTATTTGCCGTGGGCCAGGACTTGGTGAATCCGCTCCATCGAGTTGGGGTAAATCTTCTGTTGCTGAGCTTTGAGACCGATTAACTGAATGGATTTAGGCAGGTTCAGAATTGACCTATTCATATGCAATGGAATTTTAATTGGCCACCTCTCGACCAACGTTAGCCGCATCTCCAAAGGAGTTGGGAGGTTGCAGAGTGTTACCTACCATCTCGAATACCTGTCCGCAGGCTTCGCAAATCAATTGAGTATTTAAACGGTGGCCGCAATCACAAATCCAGCCGATCTGCCGGGCGGGATTGCCCACTACCAAAGCGTAATCGGGGACATCCCGAGTCACTACCGCGCCAGCTCCCACAAAGGCATAACGCCCGATTATGTGGCCGCAGATAATGGTGGCATTGGCGCCGATGGAAGCCCCGGTCTTTACCAGGGTGTGCCGGATTTTGTCCATCTGGCGAATATGGGCGCGCGGATTGAAGACGTTGGTGAAAACCATGGAGGGTCCACAGAAGACATAGTCTTCAATGGTGACGCCTTGAAAGATCGAAACATTGTTTTGAATTTTGCATCCCATCCCAATGGTGACATCCGGGCCGATAACGACGTTCTGGCCGATGTTACAGTTTTCTCCTATCCGGCAATTCTTAAGGATATGGGAGAAATGCCAGATCTTGGTCCCCTTCCCGATTTCACTGGGCCGGTCGATGACCGCGGTTTCATGGACAAAATAAGGGAGCCCAGGAACCGGTGCAGCTATGCTCGCCAGCTTGATGGGTTTTCCTTTCTGATCCAAGGAGGTTTGGCAAGCCTCGAGGACCTCAAGTACTCGCAGTCCCTCCACGCCATCGGTCCGAGGCTGCTGGCGGGTCTGGATGCATTCTATAAAATGGGCGCATTCGGCTTTCAAAGGTTCGCCCAATTCCACTGGCATTACCTCACCTTCCGCCTTTCTGGCCACCGGCAACCGTTCGATCCAGTCGATGTGGTGAGGATATAAGACCAGCTTGCGATCCTTGGAGACATCATCAAAGACCGCCATTTTTTTATCGCCCACCACCACCAGCATTTGTTCCTTGAAGGGATGAAGCCAGCTAACAAAAATATGGCCTTTTACCCCACTGGCAAAAGAGAAAGTAGTCAAAGTCACGTCGGCCACATGGGATTGCAGGTAATTACCACCGTGGGCGCTGACTTCGATGGGCATTTCCCCCAGTAAGAGGAGGATAACGGAGATATCGTGGGGGGCAAAACTCCAAAGGATATTTTCTTCGGTACGGATTTTGCCGATATTGAGCCTATTTGAATATATATATTGAATTTTCCCCAGCTCCCCAGAATCGACCAGTTGCTTGAGCTTGAGAACGGCTGTATGGTACTGTAGGATATGTCCCACCATCAGAATCCGCCCATGACTTGCCGCCAGATCGATCAATTCCTGACCCTCCGGCACTTTCAGGGCCAGGGGCTTTTCAACAAAGACATCTTTGCCAGACAACAATGCCTCTTTGGCAATGGAAAAATGAGAGGCCGCCGGGCTAGAAATGGCCACTGCATCGATTTCTGGATCTCTAAACAGGTCGGAAAAGTTATTGGTTGTTAGGACTCCCTGTTTGGCCGCAGGGGTGCAGGCCTTTAAATCAGGATCGCACACGGCTGCTAGGCTCGCCAGATCAGCAAAGTTCCGGACTAGGTTTTTCCCCCAATAACCGGCTCCAATTACGGCGACTTTGATATTCTTCTCATTGTGGTGCATGATTATGCCCTTATCAGCTTGTGATGATGATTTCCCCCAGAAAATGCCTTGTGCGTATCAACTAATAGCTGGGAATGGGTCTAACAGGAATGGAACCCCATTTCATCTGGGGCATTCTGAGCATTTATTTTCCAGAACGCATCTCACTCCGGTTGCGGGGTGTATTCAGGGAGGATCTCATTGAACTTACTCTTGATGACATGTGGATCATAAGTATAATCGATTTGGTATTTATGATTCCGGCTGGCCAACGAGATCCATGCCTCTAATTCTCGAGAGAGAAATTTTGTTGGAAAGCGGGCCATTTACCTAAGATTGGTTATTACGTATACTTCTGCATGAACAAAATTAACAAAGTTAACTTTAAAGGTTTATGCCAATAAGTATGTTAAAATCATTAAATGATAATTCTTAAACTAAGTCAAAGTAACGGTCAAAGAACGCCCAGGGCCGCTAATTCTTTTACAGGGCATGACAAAATTATTAAAAGCGGTCTTACCTTGTTCTCAGGCCTACTAAAATCACTCCGGCGGCTAAGGCAATATTCCCAAGAATGATGGCGATATCTTTAACATCCGCGAGCCAAGCGTATTTCCTCTCCAGCCTCTCGGGCACCACGATGGTATCCCCCGGGTCCAGGGTCTTAGAACCGAGGCCGCCGAGCTTCAGCCAGGAAAACCCTTGGCCGCTCATCGCCGCGCCGTTGGCTTTAATCACGTAGATTTCTTTCTCATCGGCTATTGAGGTGGTGCCCCCAGCCATGGTGAGATATTTATTTACCGTTCTGCTAGAGGAATACACCACGGCAGTGGGGGCAAAGACCGCGCCCACGACATTCACCGTACTTGGCGATTGGGGAATCATCAACCCGTCCCCATCCTCCAAAGCGATATCATCCGGAGTCCCCCGCAAGCGTTCTGGATCGTCCAGATGGATTACCACCCGGCCCAGGGGCTCCACCTTTCTTAAGGCGGCGATGAGCATTTGTCCCTGCGAGGAGATAGCCGCGGCCTCGGTTGTCTTTTCAGCCCCACCAGCCAGTGACTGGGCTTTTTGTGCGGAAGCTACTGCTAGTCGCGCCTCCAGGCGGTCTATGGCCGCGGTCAACTGTTTTTTCTGGATTTCTTTCGTTGATTGCCTCATAAGCGCCGCTCCAAAGAGATAAGCCCGGTCGGTAAATCCCCCCGCCCGGGCCAGCACCGAACTGAGCGTTTCCCCCTTCTTCAAGGAATAGGTCCCGGGGCTCTTGACTTCTCCCGCAATTTCCACGGTTCTATAGATATCCCAATCTGGCACGGTGCGAATAAACAGATAATCGTTGGGCTTAAGGACTAGATTGTCCCGGGGGGTGTTATTCAAGGCGCCAAAGAGTCGGATCTGGAGGCGCGTCGTGTCGGGACCTTGAGGACTAATGGTCACTCGGGTAATCTCGGCCTCACTCTTATCAGCCTGTTGTAATAAGCCGCCGGCATAGGCCACCAGATCACTGACGCGCATATTGTCCCGAAACCCGAATTCCCCGGGGTTCTTAACGGCCCCAGCAACCACCACCTTTTTCTCCACCAGGCTGGGGACGGGAAAGATTTCCACAAAATCGCCGTCCATAATGCGAAAATCCGGTTGCCGGAATAAGACCCTAGATAGATCCTCATCAAACAGGATCATGGCCTGACCGTTCTGTATCCGGAGCACCTGCACTCGACCCTTGAAAGCCGTATCTCCCAACCCTCCGGCCAGGAGTAAGAGTTCGTCCAGGGTTTTCTCATGCTTCAGTTCATAGATCCCTGGCACCTTCACCGGCCCCCCGAAATCCAACCCTCTGCTCATGGCCAGTTTGTTCACTGCTTCCAGCAAACTTATATGAAAGCGCTGTTCAAACTCAGCCTCGTTTTTGTCATATTCTTGCTCTAACCAACTCTTTGGAGTAACCGTTGGTTTCACCGGAGTAACCGTTGGTTTCACTTCCTCTTTAGAAGGAGCGGCGATTATACCCAGGTCCTCCTGCTCCTGCCATTTGCCCACTGATGTGGCAGGAGATTCTTCTGGTTTTTTCTGCAATTGGACTCGGGCCAGAGTTTTCAGCGCTTCTCCCACCTCTCTCATGGATTTGGGCGTGCCGATGGCCGCCAACGGTCCAATGGGAGGGATAAAGATGACGTCCTCGGATTGCAGCCGAATATCCTTGCTCTTGTCACCCCGGAGGAAGAAATCATACATATCAAAATGAGTCACCACCTTACCGCCGCGGCGCACCTGAATATTGCGCATGGAACCGGATTTATTGGGTCCACCGGAGGCAAACAGGGCACTTACCAAGGTAGAGAGAGAAGAGACCGCATAACTCCCAGGGAATCTTGCCTGCCCCACCACATACACCTGGATAGTCCGCAAATTATCCAGAGTGACATTCATTTGAAAATTGTTATATTGGCGGGCGAATTCCCGGTCCAATACCTCGCGCAATTGGCGGTACGTAAGGCCGCTGACATGGATCACTCCTACCTTGGGAATGTCCACCTGACCGTTGCGATCTACCGGGAGATTGTATTCCCCTTGCACGCTGCCCCAAACAATGATTTTTACGGTATCTCCGGGACCGATAATATAGTCCGGCCCTACCGGAACTGCTTGCACCGGCAAAAATGAAGCCGGCGGCTGATAAAAGAAACTGTAACCGAACTGTTTCAAGAACATGCGTTGCGCCCAGGCTTTTCTTTCAACCTCAGAGATCTCCTCAGGCTGACGGGGGGCGGTAGTCAATATCTGGGCCGGCTGTGGAGCGGTAGGGGCTTGCCGCGGCAACTCCGGCCTAATTGAAGGTTGGGTAGGGAGGGGTTGAGTGGCGGGGGCTTGTCCTGGCCCAATATTCTGTAAATAGAACTCCGCCTGATCCTCAAGTCTTTGGGTCTGACCACAGACCTTAGTGGTGGGCAATAAAAGCTGAACTACTAATACAAGGCTCACAAGTTGTTTAAATGACATCTTGCCTTCCTGTAATCCTCAATTATTAAGGAGGAGTCGATGCTCCACATATATGATCAACCCATTACTCCTGCAAGGGCCCCTAAAAGGCATGAGGAATAAGGCGTTCCATGCGGCAGCTTAGATTATCGCACATCAGTCGTTTAATGATGGCCGCACTCGCCCGATAATTCCGGTCAGTGGGGAAAGGTGGACACAGAAGCAGTTTGGCCCGGACGGGGCCGCCGACCTGGGAGTCGGCCACCTCCCATAAGGGCTTTCGGTCCAGGGCCTTAAACATGGTCAGGGAGACATAGATGAAGGCGTGGCTGATGGAATTGGCCGGGGCCTGCGCCGCGCTGGGACCGGCCCAGATGACATAGTCTGCCCCGGGATTCAGGGTGTCAATCAGTTCCTCCAAGCCATAAGAGCGGGTTTGATGATCTTTCGGGGTAGCCTGAGCCTTGGCACAAAACACGGTGGGCGAGTAAAAACAGAACAGGAAGGCGTCCACCGAAGGGGCTACGGCCTGGTACTGGGTCATGATCTCTTCCACCGTTATGGGACCGGAGAGGGCAGG
>Ga0187771_10000029_pt1 | contig 56426 bp, 51 predicted proteins | sample 0116_SJ02_MP15_1_FD_133139 | JGI IMG/M metagenome (GOLD analysis project Ga0187771, IMG submission 133139) | Tropical peat soil microbial communities from peatlands in Department of Meta, Colombia - 0116_SJ02_MP15_10_MG | ecosystem: Environmental > Terrestrial > Soil > Wetlands > Peat | place...
CAGCACGTTCGTGCCATAGGCCGGAAGGCCCTGGCCAGTGACAGGGTGCTTCTTGAGGCCGTCGACGAACCGCTTATTCGCATCCTGGAACTTCGGCTGGTCCTTGGGGGGCCTCACGGGCATCCCCGTCGAGTCCAGGACAATGACCTTGATATTCTTGGAACCCATGACGGCGCCCACGCCGCCGCGGCCGGCATGGCGGGTCGGCCGCAGCTCCATGTCGGTGAATGCGACAGTCGCGGCGCCCATCTTCATCTCGCCGGCAGGTCCGATCGAGATGCAGCATATCGCGTCGCCATGTTCGGCGTTCATCTTCGCAATAAGATCGTAATTCGGGAGCATCTTAAGGCTGTTGTCTTTGGTGATCTTGACGCCGTCCTTATTGATGAACACCTTGTAGAGGTCGTCGCTCGTTGGCTTCCCTTCGAGCACAATGGCGTTGTACCCGAGTTTTGCCAGGACCTGGGAAGGCTGTCCGCCGGAGTTCGACTCTTTGATGCCTCCAGTAAGCGGACTCTTGCAGCCCACGGAGATCCGGCCCGACTGGGAGGCAGCGGTCCCGCTCAGGAGTCCCGGTGCGATGACCAGCTTATTATCTCCCCCAAGGGGATGGCATAATGGTGGAACCTCCTTCGAAACGATCGCCGACGTTAATGCCCTGCCTCCCAGCCCCGCGTATTCACCAACCGGGACTGCTGTCGCCTTAGGGCCTCCGGCTGCTCCGACATCAATTCTCAGTATCTTATCCATAGCATCCTCCCTCAAATTGTAATTTTACATCCAATTCCGATCTTATATATGATTTAAAAACATAGGTATTATGATTTTAGCGCATAAGATGAATCATACCACAGAAAGGATAAATGTCAATGAGATGTTAGCTCGTTTGTCTGTCGGTGCAAATACCAGCGAAACGTGTCGTTCTCCTCGGAACCGCAAAAAGTGATTGCGTGTCATGATGAATTTCTCTATACTACGCCACAGCCGTATTCAATTTCTGAAGGAGATAGTATGCCATGAGTGTTCTCGATTGCATCGGCAACACGCCGCTTGCGCGATTGGACAAAATCAATCCGAATCCGAAAGTCAGACTTTATGCAAAACTCGAAGGGAACAACCCCGGCGGGTCGGTAAAGGACCGCATTGCTTGGTATATGGTAAAGACAGCGGAAGAGGAAGGCAGGCTAGCAAAGGGCTCGACCATTCTCGAAGCGACCTCAGGCAATACCGGCATCGGGCTTGCCATGGTCGGGACAGCCAAAGGATACAAGGTCAAGCTCGTGATGCCCGAGTGCGTGAGCATGGAACGAAGAAAAATTCTCGAGGCCTTCGGCGCAGAGCTCATTTTGAGCCCTGGGAACGAAGGGACAGACGGCGCGATCCGGCTTGCGCACAAGATGTACGACGAATGCAGCAGCGGCTGCTTCATGCCGAACCAGTTCGACAATCCTGCCAATGTTAGAGTGCATTACGAGACAACGGGCAAAGAGATTTATGAACAGACTAAAGGCGAGGTATCCGTCTTCGTCGCAGGCATGGGCACGACGGGCACGCTCATGGGCGCTGGCAGGAGGCTGAAGGAGTTGAACAGCTCGGTCACGGTCCTGGGTGTAGAGCCGAACCTCGGCCACAAGATCCAGGGCCTCAAAAACATGACCGAGGCTATTGTCCCGAAGATCTTTAATCCGAAAGCGCTGGACGAAAAATGGATCGTACAGGACGACGAAGCTTTTAATACCACGCGCAGACTTGCACTCGAAGAAGGTCTGTTTGTCGGCATGAGCAGCGGCGCAGCCATGTGGGCTGCGATCAAGAAGGCGAAAGAGATAAAAGACGGGACCATCGTCGTGATCCTGCCAGACCGCGGTGACCGGTACCTCAGCACGGCACTTTTCACATCGATATGCGGCAAGTGCCCGCCGTAAGGTGAAGAAAAATCAAAGCGTCGGTGACGTCATCTTATCCTTCGTAAAATCGGCATCGCGCTAGCCCTCGTTCGCCGGCAGTTCTGGCAGGTTGCTTTAGCATAAGTGCGGCGGCCTTTCCCTGATAGTAAGAGGGTCGAATACTTCATCATTGATACAGAGGCTCCCTCTTTGTTCAGTTACGCTGCGACCCGTTGGCTTGCTCGCCCGCTTAGGGAAACTTAGCTCTCTGGATCATTCCTCACGTCTCCCCCCCTGCTTGGTTAACTTCCGACCTCCAAGGGTCGGACTTGAACCGACTCGTTATACTATATACGGCACGCGACAATCTTTCCGTGGTGTATAATCCAACGACTGATTTGCAGACATCAGGAAAACTCTATCGCCTTGTTCCTCCTAGGCTTTCTTCGTAGCCAGAAGCTCCTCTTCGATCATGCCGCGGAACAGTGGTATCTTATACTCATTCTGCCTCAGCGGTCGTGCGTTCATCATCGCTGCCTCTGCCGCCTTTGACGCATTTGCCTCATCCAAGCGATGGCCGGTGATAGAATTTTCTAGTTCCCGGGAGCGCCATGGAATTGGCGCAGCGCCGCTCAACACAGCGCGCGCGCTGGCGACAACGTCGCCGTCAAACTTGATCGCGATCGCGAGTCCTGCGAGTGCAAAGTCCCAGGAAGCGCGTGCCCGTACCTTGCGGTATGAGCTTTTCACTCCCTGCGCGGGCGGGAGTAGGATATCGGTGACGATCTCGCCTGGTTCGAGCACGGTCTCCCGGAGCGTGTCTACGCTCGGAAGGACGTGAAATTTTTCGACCGTTACTGTCCGGCTTCCTTTTGGTCCGACGATGCGGACAGACGCTCCAAATGCAACGAGCGCAGGAGCTGTGTCCGAAGGATGGACAATGAAGCACGGTCCGCCACCGAGAATGCAATGATACTGGTTCTCGCCGGCAACGGCGAAGCACTGCTCCCCTCCCTTTCGAAGGCAGTGGAAATCTCCACGGTAGTACCAGCAGCGCGGTTTTTGGCAAATATTTCCGCCAATCGTACCCTGGTTCCGAAGCTGGGGACTCGCAACTTCGAGGGCTGCCTGAGCCAGCGCCCAATACTGAGATCTCACATCCGGATTCTCCGAGACTTCGGAAAGAGTCGTGAGGGCCCCAATCCGAATGCCTCCTTCAGCTGTTTTTTTAATCCCTTTAAATTCTTTGAGGCCGTTGATGCTCACCATTTTATTGATCTCGAAGACATGATCCCTGAGACAGCCGAGCAGGTCTGTGCCACCAGCATGAAGATGCGCTCCTTGGGCCGAGAGCTGCTTTGAAGCCTCTTTCAAGGTGTTCGGTCGTATGTAGGAAAAATTGGAAAACATGATGATGACCTCCGCAGGATAACTCTAAACTCATTACCGCAAAGTCGCGAAGCGAGAAAAGAAAACCTCGTCTCGCACTGAACGCTTTGTGGCTCTCCCGCTTTGCAGCAGCTTACCTAAAGCCTTTTCTCCCCGCACTCTGTGGCAAAACGGGCTTACTTGTTCGCTTCCGCAAACATCTTCACCAGCCGAACCGGGCTCATGGGCGTTTCATGCACACGTATACCCGTTGCGTGATACACGGCATTCGCAATGGCTGCTGCCGTCGGTATGGTGACGGGTTCGCCCAGACCCTTTGCGCCTGCGATATTGGCCTCGTTGTCCGGTAATTCAATTGGCAACGATGTTATGTCGGCGGGAACATCGAGCATCGTCGGAACTTTATACTCATGCCAGCTCTTGTTCACCATCTTCCCAGTCTGGTTCTTATCCAGGACCCGCGCCTCGGTCATGCCGAACCCGATGCCCATGATGATACCGCCGAAGACATGATTATCAAAGGTCAGCCGGTTCATTACTCTTCCACTGTCATGGGTTGCCAGGAATCTGATGATCTTGACTTCGCCGGTCCTCATGTTCACCTCGACTTCGCAGAACTGGGCTGCAAAGGGGTTCACCACCTTGCCCTCGGGATTCGGGCCGCGGTATCCGACTCCCACGATTTCGCCTCGCTTCTTGAGACCTGTAACACTTGATATTTTGATCTTCTTAGAAGGATCGGTAGCATAAACGACCTCATCCCCAATGAGCTCCAGGTCGGCAGCATTGGCTTTTAGGTCCTGGGCCGCCAGATCGAAGAGTTGCTGTTTTACGCTGAGCGCAGCAGCGCGCACAGCCGGCGCCTCCGTTGGTATGGTCTTGCTGCCGCCGCTCGGCGTTGCATACTGGGTTGTTCCTGTGTCGGCATTTTCGATCTGGAGCGCATCCGGATTTACGCCAAGCTCCTCGGCTACGATCATGGCCATGACAGTCTTCGTGCCCGTACCAATGTCGCTTGCGCCCATATTGAGATTTGCGCTGCCATCGGAAAAAAGCTTCACGATCACCATGGAAGGGGGATTGCCCCCGCCAGCAAACCAGAGCGCGCTCGCCATCCCCACGCCTCTCCTGATATGATCAGAGGGGGGTGTCTCGGCAGTTTTTTTTCGTGCATCGCTCCATCCGAAGGTTGCTGCTCCTTTTTCAAGGCACTCCCGCAGACCGGTCGTGGTATAGGGCGGATTGCCAAGCCGCGCCTGGCTAAACAGAGGGATGTTCTTAAGCCGTAGATCAACTGGATCCATCTTGATCGCCTCGGCCAGACTATCGATCATTTGCTCGAGCGCCCAGGCGCCCTGTGGATGCCCCGGAGCACGGAATGGCCGTGCAGGTCCGGCGTTGATATACACGTCCGTAGTCTCGGTGCGTACGTTGGGACAAAGGTAGAGATCGCGCACCAGCCAATCCATGAGCGCCGTACCGCCTGCAGGATAGGCTCCGCTGCTCCCAATTCCGCTGAACTCGAGGGCGGTCAGCGTTCCGTCCTTCTTCACCCCTGCTTTTAGCTTCATCGTGCCCGGTGGCCGGTTACCAACGGCGACAAAGGTCTCTTCGCGTGACAAGACCATTTTGACCGGACGGGCTGTCTTCTTGGCGAGCAATGCCGCGATGATAGTTGATTTGTCAGGCTGCAGCTTACTGCCGAAGCCGCCTCCCATATAATGCCCGATCACACGGACCCTCGAAAGCGGCAGATGCAGTATTTCCGCTACCCGCGCCTGAACCGCAAACACCCCTTGGGTGGACTCCCAGATCGTGAGGCTCTCGCCGTCCCACTTTACAACGCCGCCGTGCAGTTCCTGCGGAGTATGGATCTCGCACTCGTTCCGGTAAGTCTGTTCAAGCACCACATCGGCCTCAGCGAACCCTTTCGTCACATCACCGCGTTCGTATTTGTCCGATTTAATCTTATTACTTGTTTTGTGGACCTGTGCTGCCCCTGCATCGAGTGATTTTCGCTCATCGGACACGAAAGGCAGGACTTCGTACTTCACCTTAATAGCACGGACGGCATCCCATGCCTGGTACAAGGTCTCTGCAGCTACTGCGGCTACAGTTTCTCCTTCGAAGCGGCATTGAGCATCAAAGAGCTTCGTCTTTACATCAGCTGACCAGGGCCACAGAATGTCGGCTTCCGTGCTCGCTCCTGTTAGCACGGCGCGGACGCCGGTCATGTTTTCTGCCTCTTTGGTGTCGACGTACGTCACAACGGCATTGGCGTGGGGGCAGCGAAGAATGGCAGCATAGAGCATGTCGGCCAGGACCACATCCGAGGGATATACTGCCTTCCCGCTCACGCGCTCGTAGGCATCCACGCGCGGCAACGGTTTACCCACAACTTTGGTTCTTTGCCAGGGTTTCACTCCTCCGGCGGGCAATGGTGTTTCCGGCATAGGGACGTTCTGCGCGAAATAGAGCTCTTTGTCGTCTTTATTCATGGTTAACCTCTCAACGGCATAACAGCGTTAATTACGGAACATAGAGTTGATCCTGCAATATTCTGCCTTCCCTGCTCTGTGGCCTCAAGGGGCTGGTTTTTTATGGCCTCTTCAGCTCCGCGGCTCTCTTTGCCGCATTGATGATGTGCTTGTAGGCACCACAGCGGCAGAGGTTGCCGCTCATGCCATTCCGGATCTCTTCCGTCGACGGGTGGGGGTTCTTGCGTAGAAGCCCCTCGACAGCCATGATCTGACCCGGCGTGCAGTACCCGCATTGCATAGCGTCCTGTTCCACGAAGGCCTGCTGTACAGGCCCGAGTTCCTCGCCTTTCATGAGCCCTTCGAGCGTCGTGATTTTCGCTCTCTCGGCCTCAACTGCAAGGGTTATGCAGGCATACCGCGGCACATCGTCGATGAGCACAGTGCAGGAGCCGCACTCGCCGCGCTCGCACCCAACCTTTGTGCCTGTCAGGCCCAACTGTTCGCGCAGCACGTACAGCAGTGACCAGCGTGGCTCCACAAGGAGACGGTATTTGCGGCCGTTGATGTGCAGCACCACCTTCGTCATCTCTCCTCGCTCAATCATCTCCGCATCTGCGGCAGGCGTTGCATGGATCTTGTCCGAGACCGCGAGGGTTACCGCTCCGGCCCCTATGGTTGTTAGAAAGCTGCGGCGTGTCAAACCTTGCGAGTGCTCATTGTTCTCTGTCCCCTCTTTTTTAACTTTGTCATGTTCTTCGTTCTTCATGCCGCTCTCCTTGTCAAGGTAATAAGATTGATATTTTGAGCGATGAATGCCGGTATGCTTCGGATGAAACTGCACACTTGTGCATTTGATTGTGATATTTTGCCTCAGGGGATGGAGAGGCAGGAATTATGTTTCAAGCCTAGCGCTTCATTGCCCTTCTGTCAAGATAGGACCAAGGGTGAGTCCTCTCATTTTCTGCCTGAGTCGCTTTAGGCTCCTGACTGCCCCGCATGTAATTTTTTTTGAGCCCGTCCTTTTAAACTTTTGGATCAAGCATCAATATGCTTGACAATCTGTTCCAATTTGATTTATCTTACTCATCTGATTAATCTGATTAAGCGGACTTTCCGGAGGATGCATGACAATGACTAAAAAAGCAAAAATACCCGTGAGCGGACCCTTCGGTAAGGGCGCAAGCTGCTGCGCAATCCAAGCGCTGGTCACCGTTGACGAGCGAGGCCAGATGGTCTTGCCTAAGGAGCTGCGCGCAAAGGCAGGTATCAAGGCCGGCGACAAGCTTGCCGTGACAAGCTGGGAAAAAGATGGGGAAATCTGCTGCATCGCCTTAATCAAAGCAGACAATCTCGAAACCATGGTCAAGGGCATGCTCGTGCCCGTGATGGGAGACATCTTCAATAAATGAAACTGCAGAGGCGTCGAGGAGCGTTCAACCAGTGAAGGGGCTTTCACTATGTGACCGGTATCTGGCCTTGGGAGGGGCTCTCGGATGTTTCCTCCCGGGATGCTCATCAAGGCATTCAGGGTGGAATATGAATGTCGCACTTGACAAGAAGATCCAAGGTAGTGTGATGAACACCAACTTGTGTTAGGTAAGGTGATCCTATGCGAGCCGCGCAAACACTCAAATTCATAAAAAAAGAAGTACCTCCCTATGTCTCGGGCACGATGAGTACCACTGCCGGTAGCGTGTTTCGTATCTCGTCCGACTGGTCGCGAGCGGACTATTGGGGCGCGATCAAAAGCCGGCTCGGCGCCTTCCGCATGAACTATCCAGTATCACCCGGTCTCTATGCCGCGGGTGAACCAACAATGGGTTCGGATGTCGTCGTTTCGGCAAATTACAAATTGAGCTTCGACATCCTCCGGCGCGAACTAAAAGGGCTCAATGTCTGGTGCGCTGCAGGCAAAGGGACCTTCAGCACTGATGAGCTGATCAGCCGCATGTCGGCAACGAAACTTGGTGAGGTGGTCGATCACCGGAGGATCATTGTGCCCCAGCTCGGCGCAGTTGGCGTGAACGCTGCAGAGGTCCAGAAGAGGACCGGCTTTCGGGTCTTCTTTGGCCCTGTCTTGGCAAAGGACCTCCCTTCCTATATAGAAGCAGGTTATACGAAGACAAAGGAAATGAGCACGATTCGCTTCCCCATGATGGAACGCATCATTCTGACGCCCATGGAAATCAATCCTGCGATGAAGAAGTTTCCATGGTTTGCCTGCGGAGTGCTCTTTGTATTCGGGCTTCAACCATCAGGCATACTTTTTAAAAGCGCATTGTCCGGAGGCATGCCTTTTCTCGCTCTCGGGCTCACTAGCGTCCTTGCTGGTGCCTTCCTTACCCCTGTGCTGCTTCCTTTTGTGCCGTTCCGCTCGTTCGCGGTCAAGGGATGGATCATCGGCGTACTGTCTATGTTAGCAGTAATGCCGCTTTTCGGGCCGTCCGTGCAAGGCGAAATCCTGCTCCTGGTTGCGTCCTGGCTCTTCTTCCCTGCTATGAGCTCCTACATCGCACTCCAGTTCACCGGCTCAACGAACTTTACGGGCATGTCGGGCGTCAAGAAAGAATTAAAGATTGGGATTCCTCTGTATGTATCGTTGGCAGGCATTTCGCTGGTTTTCCTCATGGTCTACAAGATCAGGGAATGGGGTATGCTATGAAGTATCTCTTGCATGTGACAACGCTACAGTATTCATCCGACAAATGTGCCGGGTGCGGCAGGTGCGCCGAGGTATGCCCGCGGGGCGTGTTTGAGATGCGCGACAAGCGCGCAATGATCATGGACAGAGACCTGTGCATGGAATGCGGAGCCTGCGCCAAGAACTGCGATTTCAGTGCGCTCTCGGTCAAGGCCGGCGTGGGCTGCGCCGCGGCGATCATTACCGGCCTCCTTACTGGTAGCGAACCGACCTGCGGATGCGGTGATCGTGCAGCGAGTAACTGCTGTTGATGAACGCTCACGGCTAACGCATTTCAGAGGTTTATTCTTTGATTTCGGATGGAAGCCAAGCTATGTGCTTTAGTCAATAACAAATTCAAGCAAGACGGGGATCGAACACAGATCACGAGGGTGATCCCCGTGCACCGCGAGTGGACAAAGCAGCTGCTTGCAGAAGGAATTCTAGTGCAGACGGGCAAGTGGGGCGGCATGATCATCATGAGAGCGGAGAGCATGTCAGAAGCGGAAAAGATCGTAGACTAGGACCCACTCGCGCAGGCAGGACTTATCACATATGAAACGGCCCACCTTTATCACACCGTACCTTTCAAGTAGCATTTCTTTGGTCTTCTGGTAACCTTCGGTCTCATATGCACTTTTTTGTATCTGCCGAAAGAGAAATCATCATCACGCTCCCCAAACCATCGCCATGGATGCAGGTAATCCGCACTATAATATCTCATCGGCACTCCGTGCGGGTTTCAAGAGTTGGAAAGTTCTTCCTGAGCGCTACTCCCCGATGATCTTGACGAGCACGCGCTTCTTCCGATTACCATCGAACTCACCATAAAAGATCTGCTCCCATGGCCCGAAATCGAGCTTGCCCTTCGTGATGGCGACAATTACTTCACGGCCCATGACAGAGCGTTTGAGGTGGGCGTCGGCATTATCCTCGCCGGTATTATGCCGGTATTGCAAGACTGGCTCGTGGGGCGCGAGCTTTTCGAGCCAGACTTCGAAATCGTCCAAGAGGCCACGTTCGTCGTCATTGATGAACACCGATGCGGTGATATGCATGGCGTTCACCAGCACCAGGCCCTCCTGGACCTCACTCTCGCGGAGGCAGTCCTCGACCTGAGAGGTGATATTGATGAAACCCCTCCGGCACGGGACGTTGAACCACAGTTCCTTACGGAAACTTTTCATAGTCAAGAGGTACCACGCAGCCATGAAAGAATGTCAAGTCGCTGCTCTGTGCCGTTGCGACTTGGCGGTTGTTTCTCTCCACTTACACAAACTTCACAGCCTTCACTGCCTTGAGGCCGACGCTGCCGCGGGTCATGACGCCATAGTCCTTGAGGTCGATTACTTTCTCCTTGCCCTTCTCGTCGATCACTTTCACCAGTTGGCCCTTCCGCACGGACCGGAAGAGCGCTACCTCGCCATTCTTCACATTCACAAGCTTCACGCCCTTACCCGCACCGGTGAGGACGGGGATGTCCTTGGCCGCTACCACGACCGCTTTCCCTTCTGAGGTGAGGAACAGCATATTCGGCAGATCAAGGATATCCACGCCCATGATTGAATCGCCGGCCTTTACGCCGGCAAATTTTTTCCCTGCCCGGGTCGTCACGGCATTGAATTGCGCGAGATCGAATGCGAAGCCGACTCCGTGGCTTGATACGGTAAGCGCTGTCACCTCGCGGGGCGACAGGGCGAGTTCTGCCTGCCGGTCTTTTCCCTCCTCGCCCGGCGTGCCCGTAAAGACCGTCGTGAAATTCATAGTCGCAATCGGCCGCTCGCCATCACCGAACTTGAAGAGGTGCTGAACCGGCTCGCCGAACCCCGGTCCGGACGGAAGGTCGTAGGCTTTTATGACGTAGACCTTGCCTGCGGAGGAGAAGATCGCGATGTTGTCCCTGGTGTTGGCCGGCAACAGGGCCAGCAACTCGTCTCCATCCTTGAACCGCAGGTTCTCGCCTACGGTCTTGACGCGCCTGATCCAGCCCATCTTTGTCATGATAACGGTCACGTCCTCGTGAGTGATGAAATCTTCCTGGGAGAACTCAACGTCCTCTGCAGCCTTCATCACAGACCTGCGCTTGTCTCCGTATTTCTCCTTGATGGCCAGAAGCTCTGACTTGATCAGGCTCCAGATCTTCTTCTGGCTCGCTAATATTGATTCGATATCTTTCCGCTGCTGGGCCTTCTCAGCCTTCTCTTTGATGATCTTCTCGATTTCGAGGCCCACCAGCCGGTAAAGCTGCATCTCCAGGATGGCCCTCACCTGCTCGTCATCGAACTTGAAATGTTTTTTGAGTTTTTCTGTCGCGTCCTCGCGTGACTTTGCCTTGCGGATGATCTTGATCGCCGTGTCAAGGTCGTCGTAAAGTTTTTCAAATGCCGCGAGAATATGCAGCCGAGCTTTTAAAATCCTGAGGTCGTAGTTCAATCGCTTAGTCGTGATCTCGAGGCGGAAATCGAGGAAGTAGCGCATCAGCTCCTTGAGCGACAGCCGCTCTGGTTCCATGTTCGGCTTGAGCGCCGTAAAATTTACGGGGAACGTAGACTCGAGATCGGAGTGCTTGAAGAGGTAGGCAGTCACTAACTCCGGATTCGTTTCGGACTTGAGTTCAAGCACGATCCTGACTTCGTCCGTGGACTCGTCGCGCACGGCCGATACCTGCGGCAGCTTCTTCTCCTCCATGAGGCCGATGATCTTTTCCAAAAGTTTCGCCTTGTTTACCTGGTAGGGGATGGAGTGGAAAACAACAGCCTGCTTGCCCCGCGGCAGGTCTTCGAGGGTGAATTCCGCGCGGACGCGGACCGCTCCTGCGCCGGACTGATAGATCTCGCGCAGCTCTTTCTTTGAGTTTAAAATTTGTCCCCCCGTGGGGAAATCCGGCCCCTTAACGAACTTGAGCAGGTCCTTCACTTCGATGTTCGGGTCGTTGATCATAGCGGCAAGCCCGTCGATCACTTCGGAAATGTTGTGCGGCGGGAACGCACAGCTCATGCCCACGGCAATGCCGGACGTACCGTTCACGAGGAGTTGGGGAAACCGCGCGGGCAGGACTGTCGGCTCCTTGAGTGAGTTGTCATAATTCGGCCGAAACGACACGGTGTCCTTCTCGATTTCAATCAGAAGCTCCTCCGCAAGGTGCGACAGCCGGGCTTCAGTATAGCGCATTGCCGCCGCCGGGTCGCCGTCGAGGCTCCCGAAGTTTCCCGAACCTTCGACAAGCGGATATCGGAGCGAAAAATCCTGCGCCATGCGGACCATGGCATCATAGGCCGCCTGGTCACCGTGGGGATGGAACTTTCCGAGGACTTCTCCGACCACTGCTGCACTTTTTCGAAATTTCGCTGTGGGTCCGAGTCCCATTTCCCACATGGCAAAGAGGATCCTCCGGTGCACAGGCTTCAGTCCGTCGCGCACATCGGGTAGAGACCGGGATACGATAGTGGAAAGTGCATAGGTGAGGAAACGGTTCTCAACCTCGGAATGAAGCGCTGTGGTCAGAATGGTATCTTCTTTTGTCGGCATCTGGTGTCCCTTTCTTTTATAATAATGCATTCACTGGACGCAAATTGTATCGTTCTGGGCACGCATTGTACCACAAAAAGTGAATTATTTTCAAAGTAAGTTTGCATCAAGTGACGTGTAATATGCGCCATCATAAAGTAGTGCATTTCAGCAGTGAAGCATTTGTGAGTGGAAACTGCGAGCAGGACTTTAATGCTACGATCATTAACGGGGTGGAAGTTTCAAAAACACCACAGGCAAGACAAGCGCTGTCACCATAGCAGTTCAACGGGATCCCATGCGGGCATCTCGGCCGCCATTTTTCCGAAACACCTTTTTTTCTGAAGACTTTAGGAGGGGCTTTTGATCGCTACTTTTCCCCGCCCGTCCGACAAGGGGGGTGACGTCGAAACAGCGATCTGCAGAAAATATAGTTATTGCCCTTTTGCGGAATGTGTCCCTCCGTACGGTCAAGGTGTCCGCACCAGGAAAGTGGTAAGTGTTCAGACAACAGACATCAGCTTCTGCTGCTCGTTGCGTTCGCTAGCATATTCGCCAAACGAAAAAGGCGATGATTGCTCACCGCCTTTTTTTTCAGTTCCTTGGTTGGTTTCCATCTACACGGTTATGCTTTTTCCGCAATAGCCTTCTTTTCTCTTATTGCCGCGGGAGCAGATACTACAAAGCTGACGGCCGTACCCAGAAGGCCACCGACCACGACGCTCACCGCCGCCGCGCAGGCGATGCCGACCACGATGCCCATGACCACTGCTGCTCGTACGAACAAGGTCGGCTCGACGGCACCGCCCGTCAGTTTCTGAAGCAGGATCAGCGTTCCATAAGACCCGAAATAAAACCCCGGCATGATGCCGAACACCAGAAACACAAGCCCGCCTATTGTAGCACCAATCTTCATTCCTGTTTTCACTGTCTCGTTCTTCATTCCTATCTCCTTCCGGCCGCAGCCAAAATATTTTCATGGACAGACTTGCCGATAGCTGCGCCGACGAGCCATCCAATGGTTGATGTTGCAGTCACAATCACAATCCCTGCCACGAGAACACCCAGAAGCATCGCTATGAGGACGATCATCCTAGAAATGAGCCCCGGCTCGAGAGGAAGTCCGAAGAGCAAGCCGGCGATTTGAATTCCAGCCGCACCGCCGAGAAGGCTGCCCGGGAGTAACCCAAACAGTCCGAACAGCACGAGCCCCGCACCAGCACCAACGTAAGCACCTTTTCTTGTCATTGTGGACTTCATTTGCATTCCCTCCTTTTCGCTCAGTTTTGCTTATAGTATTGCATCATGTATGCCAAAAGGTAATGCACTGATTTTTCAGGAAACACAACGGTTGGAACTTTTGCAGAAGTGAGAAGGCGGGTTCTTTTTTATTAGAGATGCGAAAAAACGTTGCCTATTAATGGTTGAAAATGCAGTTTTCCTAAAAAAATTTATGCAGCAAACATATATATATTAGGCAATGGCTGCGCAATATCCTGAAAGCGGCAGATCATTGCGGCTTAACGGTTGATAAAATCTTTTTGATGACCGTATTTCCATCTCTGGAGGATAATTGATTGCTGCAAAAATTGATTTTGGAATTTTTCTTCAGTGTCCAAACGTTTTCTCCCAGTATCATCCCCGCAGATGGCAGTCCACGAAGTGTCCACCACCAAGGTCGGTAGTGCGGGGCACGATCTTGTCGCAGGGTTCGTAGCGGTAGATACACCGGGTGTGGAAGCGGCAGCCTGCCGGGATCTGAGTTGGACTCGGGATATCTCCCTTAAGCAGAATGTGCTTTTTTTTGAGCGTGGGATCGGCCACCGGGATGTCGGCCAGCAGCGCCTCGGTATAGGGGTGCGAAGGATTACGGTAGATCTCTTCCGCTGGCGCCAGTTCCATAATTTTGCCGAGGTACATCACGACGACTTTATCGGAAAAGTGGCGCACTATGTTGAGATCGTGGGCAATGAACAGAAATGAGAGTTTCAGTTCATCGCGCAAATCTTCGAGGAGATTAATGATCTGCGCTTGAACCGAGACATCGAGCGCAGACACAGGTTCGTCCGCCACGATGAATGATGGTCCGCTCGCAAGCGCCCGGGCAATGCCGACGCGTTGCCGCTGGCCGCCGGAGAATTCATGGGGGTATCGCCGCAGTGCGTCTACGGGCAGACCTACTTTTTCAAGCAACGCCGCCCCCCGCTCTTCGAGCTCACGACCCTTTGCCATGCCGTGGATTAACAAAGGTTCGGTGATGATCTCCTGTATCCGCATGCGGGGATTAAGGGATGCAAAGGGATCCTGGAAGATGATCTGCATGCTCTTCCGCAGCGACCGAAGTTCCTGCTTGCTCATTAGATTGAGATTTCCGCCTTCGAAATATACACTGCCCGATGTCGGTTCAAGAAGTCTGAGCGCGAGCCTGCCCAGTGTGGACTTGCCGCAGCCGCTTTCTCCAACAAGCCCAACTGCTTCGCCGTGGGCAACAGTGAGCGTAATACCGTCTACGGCCGTAGCTTCATTTTTTTTCCCGAACCCGGCCTTCACCGGGAACGTTTTTTTAATGTTATCTATGACGAGAAGTTCGTTAGACATATAAATTCAAGTTCCGCAACATCACATTTCATGCAGGAATCAGCAATCCGCATATGCGTCATTTCGCTTCCCAGCACCTCACAAAATGCCCCGGCTTCAATTCCACCAATTCAGGTTCGTTCTCACATTTGGCCGTTTTGATATCGCACCGCGGAGCGAAGGTGCATTCCTTCGGCAGGTCATAAAGCCTTGGCACGGTTCCTGCGATCGTTCGCAGCCTTTTGTGTCCTTCCTCACCCGGTTTGGGGATCGATGCCATGAGCCCCCGGGTGTAGGGGTGTTGAGGGTTCGCGAAAAGCTCCTTGGTCCCAGCCTGCTCCACGATCCTGCCGGCGTACATGACAGCCACTTCGTGGGCGCGCTCGGCGATAAGGCCCAGATCGTGCGTTACCAAGACCATGGCCATGCCCATCTCCCGCTGGATTGTGCCTAACAATTCGAGGATGTGCGCCTGGATTGTTACGTCGAGCGCGGTGGTTGGCTCATCAGCGAGGATGAGCGAGGGTTTGCAGGCAATGGCCATGGCGATCATCACGCGTTGGCGCATTCCGCCCGAAAGCTGGTGCGGATACTCGTGGACGCGCTTTTCGGGCGACGGAATGCCGACCGAGTGGAGGAGATCAACGGCCGATTTCAACGCCTCTTTTCTCGTAACGTCTTGATGTGCGGTCAGGACTTCAGCGATCTGGTTGCCCACGGTAAAGACGGGATTGAGTGCTGTCATGGGTTCCTGGAAAATCATGGAGATTCGCGCGCCACGGATCGATCTCATTTCATCTGCAGGGAGCGCGAGCACATCCCTCCCCTCAAAGAGGATTTTTCCTGCGATGATTTTTCCCGGATAAGGCACAAGGTTCAGGATAGAGAGGGCAGTCACCGTCTTGCCGCACCCGGATTCGCCAACAAGCCCGAGCACGCTTCCTTTTTGGATCGCAAGGCTCAGGTTGTCAACCGCTTTGATCACGCCGGACCGTGTAAAGAAATGGGTGGTAAGACCCTGTATGTCAAGTAGGTCCACCGAAGGGGGCTCCGCTCAGGGGTTCTGGTTTTTTACGAAATTCAAGTAGGTCCGAATAGCAGAATTATTGGGATCGAATACGAGTGCTTCGCGCCATTCCTCTTCGGCGAGACCGTAAAAACCCTGCGAATAGTAGGTGATGCCAAGGTGAAGGCGTGCGGGAATGTACTTCGGATTGCAAATTTTGGCGTGGTTGAATTCCTTGATCGCTTCGTCGAACATCCCTTTGTCGCGGTAGGCGATCCCGAGATGAGTGATGATATCGGCAAAGTTCGGAGAGAGGCGGAGGGCCTTCTGATATTCATCAATCGACTCTTCCAAGAGTTGGAGGTCGTAGTACATGTTCCCGAGCCGCAGGTGCTCGTCGGCAAGCTTGCCTTTCACGAAGGGATCGATGCCCGAGGTCGACGTCGCCCCGGTCTCGTCTTTAAAGTGGGCAGCTCGTTCAAAGACCTCGCGCGCCTTTTCGTATTTCTGAAGATCGCTGTAGGTGATTGCCAGATTAAGCGAAGCCTCGGTATACTTGGGGTTCAGGGCAAGGGCTTTTTCGAAGGTGCGCACCGCAAGCTCGAGCCGGTTGGTCTGGTGGTAAATGATTCCCAGTTTGTTGAGAATATCAGCGAAGCCGGGATTGGTTTCCAAAAAGACCTTAAAATAGTCCTCCGCTTTATCAAACTCATTTTTTTCGAATGCATCTGTGCCCTGTTTATATAGTTCATCAAGCTTTGACATAGATACTCAATCACCCCTGAGGTAACGCGCCTGTTCTTACGTTTGTGCTGAAAAATTTATCACACCTCGCCATAATATGTCAACGAGAAACCAAGAAAAATTATTTCCCTCCCGAGAATTTAAAAGCAGATATTCATTGCCTGCTTGCAGAAAAAAATTAAAAACGGCTCATCGCTACTCAGGCACCGAGTCTCAGGAAAAAGCTGCTCGATGCCGGAAAATGAAATAACTCAATTAACCTAGTATCTTACTGTGGTTTCCTGGCAACAGAACACGATGAATGAAGTCTTTTTTACCACAACAATTATGTTTCAGTTTTTTTTAATATGCTGATTTTATTAAGATTATTATAATTAAATCTTAGCATGAATATTGCTATATATTCGGTGAAAAGGAATTAACCATGCTCAGATTTCAACGGACCTTAAAAACCGAGGTATTTTGCGATGGCATCGGCCTTCACACCGGCAGTCGGGTCAGGGTGGTGCTCAAGCCGGCACCCGCAGGCATCGGCATCGTGTTCATCCGGACCGACCTGGGAGGCGCCGAGGTTAAAGCCGTCACTGCCAATACGGCGTCAACCGGCTATGCAACTTCTCTTAGCCAGAACAACGTATCCGTGAAGACCGTTGAGCATCTGCTCGCGGCATTCGCCGGCCTCAATATCGATAATGCCATTGTTGAGCTCGACAGTGAGGAAGTCCCGATCATGGACGGCAGCGCCCGCCCCTTTGTACGGATGATTGCCGAAGCGGGTATCCGGACTTTGGAAACGCTCCAACCCGTTCTCAAAATCATCAAGCCCGTCTTCGTCCGTGATGGCAACAAGCAGCTGGCCATATGGCCTGCGGAAGTGACAAGCATCTCCTATTTTATCGATTTTGATCATCCGATGCTCAAAGAGCAATGCTTGCAGTACCAGCCGACGGAAGAGGCATTCCTTCGCGAAGTGTCCGATGCACGCACTTTTGGGTTTATGAGCGACGTCAAGGCTCTCCAAGCCAACGGCCTTGCAAGGGGTGCATCGTTGGATAACGCTGTTGCCCTCGGCGAGGACTCCGTGCTGAACAAGGACGGGCTGCGGTACAAGGATGAATTTGTGCGGCATAAGATCCTGGACCTCATCGGCGACTTGTCACTCCTGGGCATGCCTATCATCGGCCACATCGTGGCGCATAAATCCGGACATGCCCTGAACGCGCAGATGGTAAGCAAGCTTCAGAACACCCCTCAGAACTGGATCCTCTTGGGCTCAACCCCCGAGGCAGCAGTCGACCAACCGGAAGAACTACAGCACGCGACCCTCTAGCGTTATTGCTCTCACGATAAAGGAAAACCGACGCCCCTATCGCTGCGCCGGTTTTTGCCTTCGTAACGAAATTGATTCACCCGCTACCCGATGCAGCAACTCCTTTTGCTCGGTCTTGCTTGACTCCTTCTCAAAATCGTCTTTTGCCTCTTTGAGGTCCTCGGGTTACCTCTCACGGTCGTCATTCGCCGGACCATGCATCCGGAAGCCGACCTCATGGGCCTCTTCAGGGAACTCCGCATCGATCATGGTTGAATATCACGTCCTTGCACACTGCCCGCTGGAGGTTCTGATACGAGATACGGGTCTTGCCAATTCCCAAATGCAGACGAGCGTATCCCTGGCTGCATGGGATATGACCTAACCACTCCCCCGGTTAACAACACTGGATTCTGAAGATGATTAGGTAATGGACTAACCCAGCTTTTTTAGGAACTCCTCCATAATCGCCACGCCGGAGCTCGTGCCGATTCGTTCCGCTCCCGCTTCGATCATAGCCATTGCCGTTGCAAGATCCTTTATCCCGCCCGCTGCCTTGATGCGGCACGCAGGTCCGACCGTATGGCGGATCAGCCTTATATCGTCCGCCGTCACACCGCGCGGTCCGTACCCTGTAGAGGTCTTAATGAATTCGGCCTGGGAACGCACCGCTATCTGACATACCTTCACGATCTCGTCGGACGCAAGCCTCCCGGTCTCGATGATGACTTTGTGGACTTTCTGGGGGGTCATAGCGATAACATTTTTAATGTCAACCTCGACAGCGTCGAAGCGCCCCGATTTCACCATGCCAATATTCATGACGATGTCGAGTTCGACAGCGCCGTTCTTGACAGCCTCCATGGCTTCGACTATCTTCACGGTTGTCGTGCTCATCCCGTGGGGGAAACCGACGACGCAGCAGACCTTGACCAGCGATCCTGACAGGAGGTCGAAGGCACGGGCAACGTGGCAGCTGTTCACGACAATACAGGCGAAGCCATATTTCTTCGCTTCCTCGCATGCGTGCGCAACGTCGTCCAGCGTAGCGTCGGGCCGGACCAGCGTATGGTCGATGACGTACGCTAGCTGGCCTGCATCTTTAAACACGCGAGTACCTCTTTCTTGTACGCCTGAAGTAGAGTGGCAGTTACCGGTCCCGGTCTGCCAGTTCCTATGATTTTCTTGTCGATCTTCGTGACCGGCATGATCTCCATGGTCGTGTTCGTGATAAAGCATTCATCCGCAACGTAGAAATTGCCTGGTCGCAGCAACTGCTCCTTGACCATTATTTTTTTCCGGGTTGCGAGACGGAGCACCAGGTCACGGGTCACCCCTTCAAGGATGCCGGTGTCCATGTGGGGCGTGTACAACACACCTTTTTTGACCATAAAAATATTGCTGATTGTGCCTTCTGCAACGTAGCCCTGCCAATTGAGCATGATCCCCTCAAAGGCTCGGACCTCGTCCGCCTGGATCTTGGCGAGGATGTTGTTCAGAAAATTGGTGCCCTTGATGGAGGGTGGCAGTGCGTCCGGATGGTTTCGTCGTGTTTTCACGATGGCCACGGCTACGCCGCAGTCGAAGTAAACAGCCGGATAATCGTGAAACGGCTTGACGGTGATCACCATGGTAGGTGCGGAACACAGCGCAGGATCGAGCCCGATCTCTCCTGGGCCGCGCGAAATATGGAGCCGGACATAGGCTTCCCGGAGCTTGTTAACGTTCAGTGATTCAATAAGAGCCTCGCCGATTTTCCCGAGAGAAAGGGGAAGCTTGAGAGATATGGCATCGGCAGACCGCTTCAGGCGGGCAAGATGTTTCTTAAGAAGGAAGAGCTGGCCACCGTAGGCTCGCATGGTTTCATAGATGCCGTCGCCGTAGAGAAACCCGTGGTCGAAAACGGAAACCAACGCCTTTTCCTTGGCTACAAAATGGCCATCAAGGTACACAAGCATGGCAAAAAGTAGCATTATTGGCCACGAGTGTCAAGGAGGAAAGGGTTGGGAACCTTCGCTGAGACTTTCACCGCCCCTAACGTGCTTTTTCATTCAACAGCCGCGTAACGAGGAGAAGGAGCTTTCTCGGCGCCATTCGCGTACTGAAAGCCATTATTTTGTTCAATGCACCATGAATAGCCACCATGCTGCCGCTCTGCATGGCTTGGTAGCCGAAGCGTGCCACATCCGCAGCAGACGCTGGTTTTACCAAATTAAAGAGTCTCGAGTGTTCCATCCGCGCTGTGGTCGCAAAACCGGTGCCTGTGGGGCCGGGGCAGAGCACGGTGACCGTGACACCAGTGCCTTTCAGTTCGCTCGCAATGGCTTCCGAGAAAGAAAGCACATAGGCCTTCGACGCATAATAGACCGCCATAAAAGGTCCAGGCTGAAACGCCGCGGTGGACGCTACATTGAGGACCCTCCCGCTCTTTCTTTCGACCATACCCTTTACAAATAGCTTCGTCATCTGGGTCAGCGCGATTATGTTGACCGCGATCATTTTTTCTTCCAGTGCCCAGTCCGTCTCGCTGAACGCGCCGTTGTCGCCGAACCCTGCGTTGTTCACCAGGATGTCTACACCAATATTCTTAATCCTCAGTTCGCGATATAGTTCATCCGCTGCACCCGGTTTTGCGAGGTCCTTTTCGACGACGAGGACCGAGACGCTGGTTCCCGTTTCGAGTTCTTTTTTGACCTCGGCAAGCCTGTCCCCATTCCTCGCTACAAGCACGAGCGTGTTGCAATCCTGTGCGAGGAGCTTCGCGAATTCATAGCCTATGCCGCCGGAAGCACCGGTTATTAACGCTGTTTGGTTTCTCATAGTGGCTGCCTCTCGTTTGTTTGCTCCTTGCCCTGACTGCGTCCAGAGCAACAGGGAGAAACTGTTGATGATTCTCCGCCATGCACCAAAGCCGCCGGTATGCCGGCGAACGCCTTGCCGCTCGCGACCACTCGAATAGAGGCGGCACTAGCCGTACTTCTCCGCTCCGGCTAGATGCCTGCCATGCGGCGGTACGTAAAGCCTTTGAGCCTCATCTGACGGTATGGGCCGAGGCTGCAGCGTACCGAACCAGTGACAGGAATTCTGTGGACGACCATGGCACGGATGCAGACGGGAGCCGGCATGTGGCAACCGGCTCATCAGTAACGTCATCGATTTGCATTAGGGGTCAGGTCATGAATTGATTATACCAGAACCAACACGCATGGGACTCGGTGTTGTCCGTGCCGCGGATGAGGATAGGGAAAATATTCAGAAGATTTTTCGAAGCCATTTGAGATGCTTCTTGTAGGGAGGATACCTCAGAGGAATGTCGAATAAAAATCCGCTTTTAATGATGCCTCTTTCATGTGAGAAGGCATCGAAGCTTGCCTTGCCGTGGTACTTCCCGATCCCGCTCGGCCCTACGCCGCCAAATGGAAGCAAGGTGGTTTCATGGATGACCGTATCATTGATGCACCCTCCGCCTGCCGCTGTTTCCCGCAGCATCCGGTCTTGAAGGCCCTTGTTCCGGGAAAAAAAATATAGTGCAAGCGGCTTCGGCATCTTGTTCACGAAGGCGATGGCCTGGGAGAGGTCATCATACTCAATCACCGGCAAGAGAGGTCCGAAAATTTCCTCCTGCATGATAGGCTCGTGCCCTAGGATACCATCAATGATCGTGGGTGCAATGTATCGTGATGCCCGTTCAGTCCTGCCGCCTGTGACGATCGTCCCCTTCCCGAGCAGTCCCTCGAGCCGCGTGAAATGAGCATCATCGATGATCCGGCAGAAGTCCGGGCTCTGCAAGGGATCGCTGCCGTAGAATTGATAAATGCAGTCCACCATTTTGTCGAGCAGTGGCTGCTTGACGCGTTTCTGCACCAGGAGATAATCTACGGCCACGCAGCTCTGACCTGCGTTGAAGAATTTTCCCCATATGATACGCCGCGCGGTGTAATCCAGGTGTGTGTCCGCATCAACGATGCAGGGGTTCTTTCCGCCAAGCTCGAGAGTTATGGGTGTAAGGTGTTCGGCCGCAGCGATCATCACCAGGCGGCCGACAGCAGTGCCACCGGTAAAAAAAATGTGGTCAAACCGCTCTTCGAGCAGCATCCGCGCGGTTTCAGCGCCGCCTTCCATGATGGATACAAACGCTGGCTCAAAAATTCCCCCGATGATGTTCGTCAGAAGGCGCGAGATCCGGGGCGCTGCAATCGAGGGTTTAAGCAAGGCACAGTTGCCCGCAGCGATAGCGCCTACGAGAGGCGCGAGCATTAACTGGACAGGAAAGTTCCACGGTCCGACGATCAGCGTCACTCCGTATGGTTCGGATAGAGTGTAGCTCTTGCCGGGAAAGTATGCGAACGGCGTCCGGACTTTTTTTGGTTTTGCCCAGCACGCAAGATGTTTCATCGCGTAATCGATCTCATTGACCACAATTGCCGTATCGCCTCCGTATGCTTCGAAGGCGGGCTTGTGCAGGTCGGCCTTCAATGCATCGAAAATCTCCTGCTCGTTTTCAACAACCGCTTCTCGCAAGATGCGAAGCTTGTCGATGCGGAAGGACAGGTCCCTCGTCTTTCCTCCGGCGAAGTATCGTCGGTGATCGTTTATCAGTTTGATGATCTGTGGTTTGTCCATGATCAGTGCGTGATTACCTCATTGTGGTGAATTTCTTTTTGTTTTCTTTACAAATGATCTGGATTACGTTCCGTCCGGACAGGGCTGCAATCGGCAGCCCGCCGCCAGGCTCGACCCAATGCCCTGCCATATAGAAATTATCCAGCCCCGGCAATGTCTTTTTCATTCGCCTGCCGAAACTCCACGTCTCGGGCGTCACCTGCCAGCCTTCGAAGCTCCCTTTCCAGTTACCGGTATAGCGTACGAACGTTATCGGCGATGCCACATCGTGCATCTCCACCTGAGAGGCGAACCCGGGGAACCGTTTGTCGAGAATAGCGATCAGCGTATTTGCTATCCTCTCCTTCTCTGCCTTATACCGTTCGTCGTCCTCCCGGAGCTCCTTCCAATACTCGTAGTCCGTATTGAGCATCACCGCCACAAGCGTTCTGCCCTCTGGCGCAAGAGTAGGATCATAGTTGTAGAAGCGCACGCCGATATGAGTGTGCTTTTGGTTCCCGATCAGGATCGGTTCCTGGAGCCTGATAGTAATGCCGCCGACGGAGGGACGTATTTCGCCGAACTCACGCTTCACACCGAGCGCCACGTACACCAGCGCCGGAAAGGGCAGGAGTTTTTCGTAGTAAGCTTTTATCGTCTCGTCCAGAAACTTTCCTTCAAGCATCTCGAAGATCGTGGCATGGCCGTCGGCAGCGGAGACGACATAGTCCGCACGGTATTCGGCGCCGTCCTCAAGCCTGATGCCGACAGCGCGGTTGTTCTCGGTCAGGATCCTGACGACCTTGGCCTTATAATGCATCTCTCCGCCAAGGGAGAGATAGCGCTTCTCAATGCCCCGGCTGAATTCCAGCGATCCGCCCACTGGATACCCGGCAGCCTTCTTGTGCATCCAGGCGAACGTCATGAGCATGAACGAAACGGGGAAGTCGGGCACAAAAAACATCGGGAACGCCTCGCGCAGCAGGGGATTTTTGAACCGGGCGGCATACTCACGGAGCGAGATTCTGTTCCACTTCCTGAGCGTGCGCAGAAGTGAAAAATGCGTTACAACGATCTTGGCCAGGTCGAAAAAGCTTGCCACTTCCGGCGCCTTCTCGATCGGCGGTTCAAATCGCGTGCAGCGGCGCGCTGCGGCGATGAATTCATTGATGAGTGCACCGTCTTCCGGCGCAAGCTCCTTCATATGCTTTTCCAGGCGGTCCAGATCTGTGTACACGATAAATTGTTTCCCGTCAGGGCCTTCCACGCGGCCGTATTCCTCGTGGTTGATGATTGTTTTTCCCTCAAGCGCGCCGAGCTCTTGCCATATGGTATAGAATTTCGAATTGGGGCCCGATCCGACGAGCCAGTGAATGCAGCCGTCCACCGTGTACCCCTGACGCTTCCAGGAAGTGCAGAGCCCCCCGGGTTTTTTCTTATGCATCTCGAAGATTCGCGTACGGAATCCATTCATCTGGCCGTAGCATCCGGCCGATAGTCCGGCTATCCCGCCGCCGATGACGATAATCGATTGTTCTGACATGGAAGCCTCCGACAGGTGCCTGTAGGGGCCAAGAGGATCTGAAGCTTGACCTAGGCTATTTACGTCTTGCTGTTTGATACTGTCTTTTTGTTTCTTCAATCATACCTTGTCCAATTTCTTGAGGAAGCCGAACATATCGAATCCGGCGCTGATCAGCTCCTTTGCCCGCTCGACCTTTCGCTTCTCGCGGATGCTCGTCTTGCCCATGCGGCATTCAATCTTGTCGATGGCTGTAAACGTGTCGCTCGGTACAGACAGGATGGGGATGCCGCGTGTACGCGCCTTACCGAGGACAACCTCGTTGGTCTGTAATCCGCCGGTGAGAATAATGCACTTCGTCGAGGTTTCGAGAGCTGCAAGCTGGATGTCCGCCCGGTGAGCGCCGGTAATCACGGCTTTGTTCGGGACCCTGCGGAAATAGTTGAGGGCGCTATCCACGTCCATGGCGCCGATCAGGAAGTTTTCGACGAATTCGTCAAGCTTATCTTCTCTGCACAGCACCGTTCCGTTCAGGATCTCGTTCAGCTGGGCCACGGTGACGGATTCGAGGAATTTGTCCTTAGGCATCACGCCAAATATGGTCACGCCCTTTGTTTCAAGAAACGGTTTTACCGTGTTTTTTACGAACTCCATGGCCGCCTCCGGTACTTTGTTAAAAACCCCGCCTGCATAGCGTTTACGGAGGATCGATCGGGCCCCGAAGAGCGAGTCTGCAGAGATGTCTCCTCGCCATGGCTCGACCATGATTACCATTGCTTTTACTTCTTCAGCGAGCGACACGGCATCGATGCCGAGCAACGAGCCTTCATGAAGATCGCTGGCGCCGCAAAGGATGATGAAGTCTTTATTCTTGAACGATTTATAGGCAGCAAGGACCCGCTCCCTCGCATTAACGATCTTTCCCTGGAATAGCAGCGTCTGCTCCTCATAGCTCATGACGAATGGCGAGATCGCGTCCAGCGGCTCGTCGAGACTGAGGGTTTCTTTTATGAACGGAGCATCAGCATCGTAGACGTCCTTGCCGGCCTTTACGGGCACGTTCCCGAAGGGCTTCATCATGCCGACCCTGTAGCCCATGTCTATGAGCTTCAGACCAAGGCCGAGGGAGATGAATGTTCGTCCGGCGTAGCCGGTGTTTGATGCTACCAGGATCGGAACCATGAGAACCTCCTTGAACAATTGCGGAATTCGGAATGCGCAGTGAAACTGATGGTCCGTTTCCGTACACCATCTCAAAAAAAGTGAGTCGTCATACTATGGCAAAGTGTCCCGAGCAGAATGCGGCAGATCCATGGTTCGTTCCGCTATCCGATCTCCACAATTCGCTGTGACTTCACTTCCTGCCATCCGGATGCTTGAAGATAATCCTTGCATCAAGCGCAACAGCGCCCTTTTCCATCACCATGAGCGGATTGATATCCAGCTCTTCTATGTCCGGGAAGTCAGACACGAGGCACGAAAGGTTTACGATGTAGCTTGCAATGGAGTCGATGTCCGCGGGTAGCTCGCCACGCACGCCACGCAGGAGGCCGATAGTCTTGATCTCGTTGATCATGGCAAAAGCATCCCTTCGCGCAACCGGCACGATCCTGAAGGACACATCCTTCATTACTTCGACGTAAATGCCACCGAGGCCGAACATGATCATGTGTCCGAAGGTGCGGTCATACGTCACGCCAAGGATCACCTCCTTGCCGTTTTTGAGCATCTCGAAGACCATGACGCCTTTAATGAAGGCATCAGGCATGATGCGTCGCGCATTCGCCGTAATGTCCAGAAACACATCTTCGGCCTCCTTCGACGATTTCACATTCACACGCACGCCACCTACCTCTGTCTTATGCAGTATGTCGGGAGACGATATCTTCATCACCACGGGGAAACCGATTGTCGAAGCCATTTCGGCGGCTTCCTTCGAGGTCCTTGCTATCGCATGCCTCGGGAACTGGAACCCATAGTACGTCAGAATTTGCATAGCCTCGTCTTCGATCACCTGGTTGATCCCTTTTTTGAGAATAGCTGCCACGATCTCGGCGGCGGCGTCAAAGTTATACCAGGCAGTCACCAGCTCTTCGGAATTATAGTTCATCCATGCTCGCTGGTCAGACAGGCGCTTGAAGGCCTTAACAGCGAGTTCGGGGTAGGAAAAGTTCGGGATGGATGCACCCTTAAGCATCTCGATGCCTGCGTGTACGCGCTTTTCACCCATAAATGATGCTATGATCGGCTTGTCCGTCGTCTGTGCAGTTTTAATTACGACTTCAGCGGTCTTCTCAATGTCCGTCATGGCTTGGGGCGTGAGGATCACGAGCATACCGTCAACGTTCGGGTCCCTGACCGCCTGCTCAAGCACGGCGGCATAACGCTCCGATGTGGCGTCACCAATGACATCAACGGGATTGAAGATCGAAGCATTGGGAGGAAGCTTCGGCGCCATAGCCACTAAACTCTCTTTGGTCATGTGTGGCAGTTCTATGCCCATCTTCTCCGACGTATCTGCGGCTATGATGCCCGGACCGCCAGCATTGGTGATCACAAGCAGACCGTTCCCTGCCGGGATCTTGCCTTCGAGAAACGCGAGAGCCGTATCAAACAGGTCCTGCACACCCTGTGCTCGTATGACGCCGGTCTGCTTGAACGCCGCTTCGAATGCAATATCCGAACCTGCCAGCGCCCCCGTATGGGAAGATGCCGCACGAGCGCCGGCTTCGGTGCCGCCGGATTTGAGCAGGATAATGGGCTTGATCTTCGTGGTTTTCTGCGCCACGTCCATGAAACGCTTGCCGTCCACTACGTCCTCGATGTAGCCAAGGATGATGCTCGTCTCGGGATCGGTCATGAAATATTCGATAAAGTCGATTTCCGAGAGGTCTGCTTTGTTTCCTAGACTGATGAATTTTGAGAACCCCATGTCGTTTCCGATCGCCCAATCCATGATTGCGATCCCCATGGCGCCAGACTGGGAAAAGAAGCCGATCGTACCTTTGGGCAGCATGTCCGCTGCAAACGTGGCATTCATATCCGCGGAGGTGTTGATCAGGCCGAGGCAGTTCGGTCCCAGGATTCGCAGATGCTGTTCCTTGCAAATCGCCTTGAGTTCGTCTTCGAGGACCGTGCCACCCGCACCTGACTCCTTGAATCCTGCACTGATGATGATGGCGGCCGTGACACCGCAGGCCGCGCACTCCCGGAGCGAAGCGGGCACCAGTTTGGCGGGGATAACAATAATTGCGAGATCAACGTGGTGTTTGATATCCGATATTTTTGCGTAGGCCTGAAGTCCTAGTATCACTCCGCAAGCTGGATTGATGGGAAAAAGAGAACCCTTAAACTTGTAGATCAGAAGATTTTTCAGGATCGCATGACCGACTTTCCTGGGATCAGCGGACGCACCGATTACAGCAATAGCGCTCGGGTTTAGTAAGGATTCGAGCATGATACTTGTAAGTTTAGTTGAGAATCCTCAAGGGGTCAAGGGCGGCGCAATGGAAATAATTCTCCTCGTAGACCATACGTGGGGAGATGCTCAAGGCAATTTGCAGCCCTCTCGCTTCCCTGGTGAGAAAATCCAATTATCTAGTATGGTATAGTGGTGAAGAAGGTGTCATCATAGTGCCTGATTTGGTGTGCTACAGCGCCAAAGAGGTGGTGCAAGAGATCAGAAAGTTGGGCGAAAACCAAATGGTTCAATTCGACGGAAACAGCATTGCGGTGTGCACGTTTTGAAGCGCTGCCCTTGAAGATATACAGGATGGCATCCCTATTTTACAGGAAGCAGATGAACGATTGTGTCAAGCCAAGTGGCTGGGTAAACGTCCGATTGTCCCCGGTCTCCTCTCCTGCTGTGTCGATGAACACTTTGTATCGCGAAAGCCTGAAAGACGATATGCCGGCACCGAAAACATAAAACGGTCAGGAAATAATTTCCTTGAGGACAGAACTTTCCCTAGTAGCCAGAGATTTCCATTGGGTTTTTCCAGGCGGTCTTATCCCATGAAAACATTCCTACTCGCCTGACCTGGAACGCATGCAGTTGTTCGTTTTCCAGGGCAAAGAGTTGTTTAAGTACATCCTGAAATCGCGGTTTGAATTCGTTTCGATCTAAGAGGACAATTTCAAGAATTGAGGGACTTGCTCCGGTACTCACCGAGATTGACTCGATGCATGGCCGAAGTTCCTTCTGCTTTCCTTCTTTCTCCACGATCAATGAGGTGTGTGACAACAAGGTTTTTACTCGTTCTTCAAGATTGTCGGCGAAGGACATAGGCACATCCACCTCGTAGACGTACCTGCGGATGCTGGCCGAAAGTGACGGCGCTTTTGAGGAAATCACTCGAGAATCACTGATACCGATTCCCTCGGGAAGCACCCGGTTGAGGTTTTTCATGATCTCCTGTGGTTCGGTGTACCAGCAGATCTCCATGTCCAGGTATTCAGCCGAACTTTCGACACCGACTGGGAGAGCCGGGCCGAAGGATAGCTTCGGATGGGGATTGAAACCATGGGAAAAAGCAATCGGAACTTGGGCGCGCGCGGCTGCCCGCTGAAAAAGGGTCATAAGATCCAAGTGAGAAAGAAAGCGAAGCCGTCCCCTTTTCGTAAATTTCATCCGGTAGCGAACGGCAAGGTCTTGTTTCATCGGATAGGCTTTCTTTGTTGGGTTGGAGCAGCTGTCTCCGATCGTATCGCTCATCTTGCGGGTGAGCGCTTCTTGCGAAACGGCCGATTTCCCGAACCCGGTTGAACCCCCGTCTCTGCAGCCGATACCACAATGTTCGCAAGCCGCGCGGCAGTTTTCCGTAATCTCGGCAGCGAGCGCCTGTTCGTACTCAGACTGGAGAAATTTTTTTGTTACGCCGCTGTGAATATGATCCCAAGGCAGTTCGTCTGCCGGTTCATAGCTTCGTGAGGCGAGGGTCGTCGGATCCATGCCACAGGAAAGGAACGCCTGCTCCCACTTCGAAAAGTCAAAACGCTCAGTCCAACCGTCAAACCGGCAGCCACGCCGTACCGCCTCTTCGATTACAGCGCCTATGCTCCCGTCTCCGCGCGCAAGTGCGCTCTCAAGCAGGCTTGTTTTGGAGTCATGGGGTTTGAAGACGATTCCTTTTTTTTGCAGACCTTTTGCAAGGTAGGCCTGCTTCTCTTTGATCTCCTTCCTCGTTGCTTGTCCGAACCACTGAAAGGGAGTGTGGGGTTTCGGTACGAATGTCGAAACAGTTATGTGGATCTGCACGTTCCGTTTCGAGGATTTTCTACCGACAACGAGTATCTCCTGCGCAAGCTTGATGATGCCGTCAAGGTCTTTGTCGGTTTCCGTCGGGAGCCCAATCATGAAGTAAAGCTTCAATACACTCCACCCCGAGCTAAAAATCGTCTCCGCAGCACTTAAAAGGTCTGAATCTGAAACCGGTTTGTTGATCACGCGCCGTAACCGCTCTGTTCCCGCTTCGGGAGCCAGCGTAAAACCGGATTTGCGAACGCCGGCAACGGCACGGATCATCTCCGTCGTGAGCGTTCCAATTCGGAGAGATGGGAGCGATATGGAAATGCGGTCACCTTGGTAGTTTCTTACCAGGTCCTGCATGAGCGGCTCGATATCCGAATAATCGCCGGCGCTGAGCGATGCCAGAGAAAGTTCATCGTACCCGGTGCTGTGGAGAGATTTTCGCAGAAGATTTTTAACCTGTCCCATGCTCCGTTCTCGGTAGGGGCGGTAAATGATTCCCGCCTGACAGAAACGGCAGCCGCGGATGCAGCCGCGCGCAACTTCGACGGTTACGCGATCATGAATAGGCTTCAAAAGAGGGAGCAGGGGCTGATCAGGATACGACGCAGAATCAAGGTGCTTGATAAAACGCCTACGTACGGCCCTCCTCCCCAGTGACGGAACATAGTAGCCTTCGCGCTGGGCGAGCGCTTCAAGAAAGTCACATTTGTTTTTGTGCACCTGCCGCAGCTCGACGATCTCATGAATAGCTTCCTCCGCTTCTCCGATGAAGAAGACATCGATGAATGCTGAGAGCGGTTCTGGATTTACCGCACAGGGACCTCCGGCAATGATAACGGGCTGATCGGCCGTGCGTTGCGCAGCACGGAGAGGAAGGTATGCCAAATCCAGGCCTGCAAGGACATTGGAGTAAGACAGCTCGCATTGGAGCGTTACACCGATAATATCGAACTGTGCGAGCGGAAGGTTTGACTCAATGCTCGTCAGCGGCCTGCCGGACGTGCGAAGGTGTTCTTCATAATCCGTCCAGGGCGAAAACACGCGCTCGCACGCTGTGTCGCTCCTGCTGTTGAGGATATGATAGAGGATACGCAGGCCGAGGTGCGACATTCCCACTTCGTAGGCATCGGGAAAAAAAAGGCAGACCTTGGTCTTTACTTTCGACAGATCTTTATGGATGGCGTTGATCTCGTTGTTGATGTACCTGCTCGGCTTAGCGACGAGCGGGAGAAAATCTTCGTACATGTGACTCCTTCGAAACAGGGGCCAAGGGCAAGCATCCGGGGATGCGTAAGAGGAATATCATCCCGGCCCTGGAAAATCGACTTCTGGACCTTGGCATTTAGTAGAACAGCATAAACCGTCGCGTCTGGATATTCAAGAGCAATCCGATAGCGAGGAAGGTAGTAATGATGGAGGTGCCGCCGTAACTGACGAGCGGAAGAGGTACTCCGACGACCGGCACGATGCCCACTGCCATGCCCACGTTAATGAAGACGTAGAGCGAGATCATACCGACTATGCCGCCTGCCATGAGAACGCCGAGGCGGTCCTTTGCGTTCTTCGCCGTATCCACTCCGACAAGGAGGAAGATTAAATAGAGCAGGATCAACACTCCGGAACCGACCAGTCCCATTTCCTCGGCGATGACCGCAAAAATAAAGTCTGTGTGTCGCTCCGGCAAAAACGCCATTTGGCTCTGTGTTCCTTGGAGGTACCCCTTGCCCAATATCTGGCCCGATCCGACTGCAATTTTTGACTGGTTAGCATGGTATCCGCTTCCCAGGGGATCGGAGCCGGGATCGATAAATGCCCTGATCCTGTTTTGCTGATAGGGTTTGAGCGACCCCCAAATCTTGTGGCGCACCGGAGCAACGAACAGGACAAGCGAAACAATGATCGCGGAGCTGACCACGACTATCAAGACCGAACGCAGGTGTATGCCTGCGAGAACGATTATGATGGATGACGTCAGAAGCAGCATCAACGCCGTGCCAAGATCAGGCTGCTTGAGCACCAGTATCAGGGGAACCAGGACCATGGCACCAGGAATGGCCAGGTCCCGGAGGCCGTAGCCGCCTCGGCGGGGGTCCTCCGCGAAGTATCGCGCCAATGCAAGCGTGAGTGACAGCTTGGTGAGCTCGGAGGGCTGGAAGGCAAATGAACCGATAGCCAGCCACCGCTGCGCGCCCATGCCGGTCTTTCCGATTACCATGACGAGCAACAGCAGAATAAGAGAGCACACATACAGGATATACGCATAGCGTCCCACGGTGTGATAGTCTAGAATGAGAGCGGATAACATGACGATTATGCCCATGGAAACCCATACGAGCTGCTTATAGTAGAGAGACGAAGGCCCGAGTGACGTATAGGTTGCGCTATAGACCGCTGCAAGACCGGCAAAGGTAATGCCGAAGATGAGGCAGACCATGCCCCAGGGCAAATTAGCGAACCATCTTTGTCTCAGCATTCTTTAAATACTCCTCAATGACTTTTCGTGCAATGGGCGCAGCCGCACTGCCGCCGTGAACGCCATGCTCGACAATCACAGCCACGGCAATTTTGGGGTGATCGACCGGCGCGAAGCCGACGAACCATGCATGATCCCGTGCATTCTCCGCCAGCGCCCTTCCTGGAACTTTCTGAGCGATGACCTGGGACGTCCCGGTCTTGCCTCCAACGATAGCAAGGGGCGTCTGGGCACCATGGCCGGTGCCTCCCGGTTCATTGACCACGCCAGCCAGAGCGCTGCGCACTTCCTCGAGCGCTTTCGGATCGAGTGCGACGTTTGTTTCGCGGTCTGAAGTGAATGCTTTGACCACGCCGGTCTCCCGGTTCCTCGTTTGTTTGAGCAGTATTGGGCGGTACAAATGACCGCCGTTCGCGACGGCACTCATCATTTCGCAGGCCTGGATCGGGCTGACAAGAACGAACCCTTGGCCGATAGAATTGATATAGGTGTCTCCGGCATACCACGATTCGCCCATCCGTTTTTTCTTCCACGCGGTCGTAGGAATGAGACCCGGTTTTTCGTCGGGCAGAAGGATGCCGGTCAGACTGCCGTACCCCAGTTTCTTTGCATACTCCGCAATACGGTCCCACCCGATCCGTTCACCCATGGTATAGAAATAAACGTCGCAGGATTCAACGATGGCCTGGTGTAATGATACCAGTCCGTGACCATCCTTTTTCCAGCACCGAAACGTGCGACGACCGATTTTGAGCGACCCTCTGCAGGTGATTTTTTCGTCAGGATTGATTATCCCCGATTCTAGGCCGGCGAGGGCGACAATGATCTTGAATGTCGAGCCGGGAGGATACACGCTCTGGATCGCCCTGTTGTAGAGGGGATGCACGGGATCATTTGTCAGACGGAGCCAGTCCTGAGGAGAGATCCCTCGGGGAAAGAGGTTCGGATCATACGTGGGGTGGCTCGCAAGCGCGAGGATCTCTCCCGTGTTCGGGTCCATGGCTACGACGGCGCCGTTATGCGCGCCGAGCCCCTCTTCTGCAGCCTTTTGGACGTCGAGGTCCAGTGTAAGATAGATATCTGTGCCGGGCCGCGGCTCCTCAATCCCGAGATCTTTCACTTTTCGCCCGGCGGCGTTCACCTGGATCATACGTCTGCCCGCTATGCCGCGCAGCAGCTTGTCGTAGATCTTTTCAAGCCCCCCCTGACCAATCAGCAGACCGACGTCCGGCTGCTCTTGTTTCCGCTGGTTCGGCGACACCTTACCGATATAGCCGAGTTGGTGCGAGGCGAGTCCATTATAGGGATAATGTCTCCGGTGTTCCGGCTCGATGATCGTCCCGGGAAGGTCTTCCTGGTGCGCTTCGACGAGCGCCACTTCGTCCCAGGGCGCCTCTTCACGGATTTTGACCGGATCATATTTCGTTCTCACCGGCGCGGCGTCATCCAGCGCTGCACGGATCGACTCGGGGCTGACCTTGAGGATAGCCGACAGCTTATCGATTGTCGCGTTCAGATCCGTTGTGTCTTCTGGTACGAGAGAAATGTCGAACGTAAGGACATTTTCCACGATCGGCCTGCCGCTGCGGTCGTAAATAATGCCCCGGGGCGGCCTGAGCTTCACTGGCCTTATGCGATTGCTCTCCGCCTGTTCATAGTAATACGTTCCCTTGACCGCCTGAAGATACCAAAGCCGGAGGAAGAGAGCAAGCGTAAACAGGATTATATAAATCGCCAGCAGGGGGAGTCTTTTCTGTATATCGCTCGGACCATCTTCCTGGTACATCTACAGCTCCTTCTGAATGTCCCGCCGCGTGAGCATCGTGAGGACTTTTTTCCTTTTTACCAGATGCAACATGAGGAAACCAACCAAGCCAGTATAAAGGGCTTGGGGAACTATACGCCCCGCAATGAGGCTGAGAAAGGGGACCGCCCCGGACGTCGTTTGCAGGAAAAAAGAAATATAAATTCCCTCAGCCATGCTGAAAACCACAAGAAAAAGCAGAATCGTTGGACTTTCAAGGTCGAGGACTCTTCTGCCGAACAGGCCTGCGACAAGCCCGATGATACCCCGCGAAAGGCTGGTCAAGCCAAGCAAGTTGGCAGAGCCAATGTCCTGAATCAGGCCTATGGCTATTCCTGCAAAGGCACCTTCTACCGGCCCAGCGATTAGGCCGATGACGAAGATGAGAGCGAGTGCAAGGTCGGGTCTGATACCGCCGAGGGACAGGGGAGCGACCAAGCTGGCCTGTACAGGGATGATCAACAGCAACACAGCGAGATACACAAATGGTTTCATTTCGTCAGCACCAGCGCTTCTTCGAGGCGGGAGAAACGAACGGAAGGCTCCGCAACCACGGTCTGGAACGCATTGGCCTCGCGCTTTGTTACCTTTACAACGGTCGCGACGGCAAGTCCTTTCGGGTAGATGCCGTCGAGTCCTGACGTGACCAAAAGGTCGCCTTCCTGGATGTCTGCATAGTACGAAACATATTTGAGAGCGCAGTTGACCAGTTTGCCTTCGAGTAAGCCTTCTTCTCGGTTTCGCTGGACCCTGACGGCAAGCGTGCTTCCAGGATCTGTGAGCAGAAGGACCTTTGATGTTTCAGGAAGAACCGCCTGGATCTTTCCGACAACGCCGGTCGAGGTAATAACCGCCATGTCTTTCCGAATGCCGCTATCCGATCCTTTGTTGATGGTTACGGTACTAGATGCAGGAGAGGTATCCTTGCCGATTACCTGGACCGTGATCGCAGAAAGCGGCTGAAGTTTCCGGAAATCCAGAGACGCGCGCAGCCGTTCATTCTCGAGGAGGAGTTCGTTCAAGAGGGAGTTGTCAAGTCGAAGGTGCTCAACTTCTTCCTTGAGGCGGTGGTTCTCCCGGTCGGTGTGTACGAGGAAACCATACCAGGAACTGACTGCGTCCACTGCGTTAAGAGAACCGGTGATGATCCGTTCAAAAAAACCGGATACGGCGAGAACCGGTCTTTCCAGGAAGAGGAACCGTCCGTTCTTCACCTGGACAGTGAGTAGCCAGAACAGAACCACGAAGATGAAGATAATGAAGATATATTTTCTGTTTTGTGAAGCGAAACCAGGCATTGCGCTACTGCTTTCCCTACATCATGACTTTCTTCAGTATTTGCTCATCATCGAGAACCTTGCCAGCACCGAGGGCAACGCACGTAAGGGGATCCTCGGCGATGATGATGGGAAGTGAAGTCTCTTCGCGGAGGAACACATCCATGCCTTTAAGTAAAGCGCCGCCGCCCGCAAGGACAATACCTTTATCGACAATGTCTGCAGAAAGTTCCGGCGGCGTGTTCTCGAGTGCTTGCTTGATGCCGTTCAGGATCTGACTGACAGGCTCGGCGAGTGACTCACGAACTTCGTCGTCATCGAGGATAAGTGTCTTCGGGATGCCGGACACGAGGTCTCGCCCTTTAATTTCCATGGTCTGCCGGTTCATATCCACCTTGTAAGCCGAACCGAGTTCGAACTTGATCGATTCTGCCATCATTTCACCGATGAGCAGGTTATACTTGCGTTTAATGTAGTTAATAATTGCTTCATCCATCTTATCGCCACCTACGCGGATGGCCTTGCTGTACACGACGCCGTCCATGGAGATGACGGCGATGTCGGTCGTACCGCCGCCAATATCGACGATCATGTTTCCTGACGGCTCGGAGATCGGCAAGCCAGTCCCGATCGCGGCGGCCACCGGCTCCTCGATTAGGTAGACATCGCGGCCGCCCGAGGAAATAGCTGCGTCTTTCACGGCGCGCTGCTCCACCTGGGTGATACCTGAAGGGACGCCGATGACGATTCGGGGTCGCATGAACGCCTTCCGGTTGTGGACGCGCTGAATGAAGTACTTGAGCATTTCACCGGTATAGTCGAAGTCGGAGATCACGCCGTCTTTGATAGGACGGATCGTTTTGACATCGCCTGGCGTCCTCCCGAGCATCCGCTTCGCTTCAGAACCTACGGCAAGGACTTTGCCCGTTTTTACAGATATTGCGACGACTGACGGCTCGTTACAGACAATTCCCTTCCCTTTGACGTACACCAAGGTGTTGGCCGTGCCGAGGTCAATGGCCATGTCGTTGGAAAACCAGCCCATAATGGCATTAATAAACATTGTATAAAAAAACTCCTTTCAGGTGTGGCTAGAAGTCTGCAAGGCTCAACGCTGCGGACTTTTTGTATCGGCCGGGCCGTCTCTACAGTAAGCTGGAAATAAGTTCGAATGGCATGGGTTTAAGATACTTTATTCGTGGTCTTCCTGTTGTGCTGTCGCGCCGAACGTCGATCTCTCATGATCTCGATCCCGCTCGTGATGCAAAGTCACCGCTTTCGCAGCATCCTGAACAACGATGGTTCTTGCCAGCATGTCCCCGATCCGCATACCCCGCTCGTCACCGATAGCAACAAGGCATTCCATGCCAAGCATGAGGGGACCCAGAACCCAGCCGGCGTAGGGAATCAAGAACAGGACATAGGCAGCTGCTAGCGGGACATTTCTGATGATCGATTCACGGTAGGCCACCGGAGATCCAGTATCTTCCGAAGAGGCCACCTGAAGGCCGATGAGCTTTTTCCCGATGCTCTTTCGATCGAATAGGCCGTCCCGGACAAGAATGTATCCAACGGCGGACAAGAAACCGATGACATCCGGCAACCTGGCCAGACCAATGATGAGCAGGAGATCGACAAAACCTGCAACAGCTCTGGTTGTACGGTCTGCTCTTAGCAAGTACTCTCCTTAACCAAATCATAGTATCAGAATAACAATGCGATTTCAAGCCAAAAAAGGCAAAGGATGTTGCATTCAACTTCTGCAGTACTCCTGATAGGAATCTGCGAAGCCGTTTTCTGAAGCTGCGGCACATCGAGGTCCGCCATTCGATACAAGTAATTTACGAAATAGGGGCAAGGACACAAACCGGTCTGAACGGAAAATGAAGTAGAGCTTTTTGCACTAAAAGGTGTATAATAAACAGTGCTTTTTAACCAACAAAACGGAACAAAAAGGCCTCCACAGATGTAAATCAACTTGCATCTACGTAATCCGAAATAGTGGCAACACATTATTGCTAAAATCCCGTTAGACAAGGGAAAGGAGGGATTATATGCTTGAGAAGCGTTCGGTAGGTGAGAATGTCCCGGCATATTGTACGAAATGCAGACTGATCGGTGATCATGTCATCGTAGCCATGGCAGGAGACGGGGAAATGATCGAAAAGGTAAAATGCAGGACCTGCGGAAGCGCACATAAATACCGGCCTTCGGCAGATGTTAAGTCGGGAAAAGCTTTAAAAAAGAAGGAAGACGCAATCAAGACGGCCGAACTATTATGGGAATCCTGCCTGGCTGAAGCGCGTGGCAAAGAGCGTATCTATGAGATGTCCGGGAAGTACCGTATCGGAGATGTCGTGCTCCACAGTACGTTTGGGAAGGGCGTTGTAAGGAAAATCTACTTCAATAAATGCGATGTGCTTTTCAAAGACAAAGAACGGCTTATGGCATCAGCGAATTGAGCATTGCTATTTTGCCGCCGAAGGCGCAGAGGGCATCGGGCTTATGACGAGGGGAGCGGGAGGTATAATTTGCACCATGTCCATGGCGCCTTCGCGACGAAGTCAACTCATTGCCCGTCCCATCCCATTGATTACATCAAAAATTCTCATTACCTGCCCAAAGGGCATTCCTCCTTTCCTGAAGCAAGAACTGCTTTCCCTCAATTTCCCGGTCCTCAGCGAGCAAATTGCCGGCGTAGAAACAGCGGGTACGTTTGATGATACCTTGATGCTCAATCTGCATATCCGTACCGGACATCGTGTCCTGTTTCTCATTCGGGAATTTAGGGCGAAGAATGCGGACGATCTGTATCAGAACCTCACCGGCCTACCCTGGGAGAACTTTATTCCCGAAAACGGCTATCTGTGCGTCACGTCGAGCGTTGAGAACCCGAGCATCAGGGACTCGCGCTTTGCAAACTTAAAATGCAAGGACGCAATCGTAGACCGTATAAAAGAGAAATGCGGCAAGCGACCTGACTCCGGACCGGAAAGGGATCACACTGTGATCCATCTTTACTGGAAGGACGATCAGTGTTCGATATATTTTGATACGTCGGGTGAGCCGCTTTCCCGGCGAGGTTACCGGAAGATTCCGCTCGAAGCTCCTATGCAGGAGACGCTTGCCGCAGCGGTCGTGCTCGCGACTGGCTGGAATGGCAACGATAGTTTCATCAATCCCATGTGCGGCAGCGGAACCCTTGCCATTGAAGCGGCACTCATCGCTCTCAACCGGTCACCTGGATTACAGCGGAGTGATTTTGGATTCATGCACATTAAAGGTTTCAATGAATTGCTCTGGCGAGAGTTACGCGATGCGGCAAAAAAAGAAGCTAAGAAGTCCCTCACTGGTAGAATTTTCGCTACCGACATCAACCCTAATGCCGTTGAGGCCGCTCGCAAGAACGCTACGACTGCCGGTGTTGACCATCTCATAGATTTCGGCGTCTGTTCATTTTCGGATACGCTGGTTCCTGATGGGAGGGGCGTAGTAGTGATGAACCCAGCATACGGAGCGCGTATGGGGGAGAGTGGGACGCTAGAGATGATGTATAAGGGAATCGGGGATTTTTTCAAGCAGAAGTGCAAGGGGTACGCAGGTTATGTATTCACAGGCAATCCTCGTCTCGCGAAGAGAGTCAGTCTTAAGCCAAAACACCAGTGGCAGTTTTTTAACAGCAATATCGAGTGCCGATTGGTCGAATATGATTTATATTGATTGTAGGTTACCTGACGCTTGCAACCTTTTTCCCACTAAAGGACATCGCCTAAAACTATAGGTGGTGCTCCCGCGGTACGAAAACATAAAAATGGTCTGACACTTTGGTGTTTTATATATCATTCATATTTGCTTTCATATTTGCTTTTATGAAACTTAAACGCCATTCCGAAGCGAACTAGTCCACCTTATCCAGGCTAAACCTTGGGCATCCGTCGCTCATAATACGATACGAATAGTTACTCGTGCAAAGACAGATAGGTATACTGTCATGTGCCTGCCTGTTCCCAACGCTCATAACACGATCCTGACGTATTTTTAACGGAAAGAATCGGGACAGTATGAGATTGTTATTGAGGCATTCCCACAAGCTTCAGCATCGCCCCCGTCGCTTTCCCATCCCGACGTCTTCCCCCATGTTGCCGTAATTTTCACGGCTCCTAGCGCTGAGAAAGCACTTGCTATCGTTAGCGTCACTCCACTACTTGCTGACTTCGCTGGTGCTGCCTGGACCAGGAGAAATATCCTCGCCGGATTCAAGAATATGGCGGAATTTCCCGATAGCCCGCTCATCCTTGTGGCAACCACACCTAAGCATATCAGAGAGCGTTATTTCTGATACGCGTTGAGGAAAGAAGCCCAATCTGACCTCGGAAATGCCGGAGGAAAAGGTTCATGATAGCCTTTTCTTATATATATACTTTGTATGTTTAATGGCTTATAATGGAATGGTCAAGATGGTGTACAAGCAAGAGCTTAAGTAATGGTCTTGGCAGCTCAGGGGGGGCCAGTGCTCCTTATAAGCTACTCGCCAAGCATGACATTCAGCCCTGTGGCAAGCCATGGGCATTCTCGTATGATTTGCTAAGGAAAATGATAAAAGATATATTGCTGTTGAGAAATTTGTATATTGTATGTGCAATACTACCGTTGTGTTGCTATCCTGCTCATTCATCTTTTGCTGGGGAGGTACTGATCTCTGCTATTCAATACCGAGCGGTACCATCCGACAAAATATCAAATATTAAAGCGCTCAAAAAAATGATCTCTGAAGCAGCGGGACATGGTGTACAACTTGTCGTACTCCCGGAAATGAGCACGACCGGGTTAAACATCCAATCTGTTCAACATGCAAGCCTAGTTGCAGAATCAATACCTGGTCCTACTACAGAAAAATTTGCAGCATTAGCCAAAAATTATAATATCTATATAATCATGGGGCTGCTAGAAGTTGATCTGAGACAAAATAAATATTATAATTCTCAAATAATTTTAGGTCCACAAGGAATCATTGAAGGTAAATACAGAAAACGAAATTTATATGGCTTAGATTACAATTGGGCAGCAACGGGAGATTTGGGATATAAAGCCATTCAAACCAAATTTGGCAAGGTAGGGCTTGGCATATGCTATGACATCAATTCCCAAGATCTTTTTGATTTTTTTTATCAGAAAAGAGTAGATATTTTTGCCTTTTCGACGAATTGGATTGGCGGTGAAATACCGTACTCGTACTGGTTAAATATTTTGAACAATAAAAAAATATTTTTTATAGCTGCCAACAATTGGGGTAGTGAAGGTTCTAACTTTTCTGGTGGAAGTATCATTGTATCACCAAACATGGAAATCTTAGTCCAAAGCGCTAATAAGAACGATGGGATATTGATTGCTAAAATAGAAATCACAAAAGAACCATGGATAGTATATCTTAAAGGGTTAGAACCGTTTCATCGTTATACTATAAGCTCTTCTTCGTTGGAATCCTTTTAGGCGATACCCCCGCCCAAGCAATGGTCCGCCACCTGCCGAATAATTGCCCCCCTGGCCGTTGCCACGTGAATTCCATTACACCGAATTGTTAACCTCCCCTGACACCTGCCTTATCTATCAGGTTTTCACCGATATCCATATTTTTTTTATTGCCTCGTCCTTCTTTTTCTGGCACACGAGCACAATTCGGCACTTCTCTATCTCTTGATTGACGTCGTGGGAGGGATCGTGAAGAAGATGTGCGAGTGCGGCAACAAGATTGGCCAAGAGAAGTTTATCCCCCCGCCTTGCAGTGAAGAATCCGTGATATTGCTCCAAACCGGGCTGTCAAAAAGAACTAGGGAATTTATCACCGGGCGCCGTAAAACCCCGCCCTTGACAGGTTGTCCGACAACGGGGAGGATGTCAAATCTCTCTCCCGTAATGACAATCTTGTAAAACATTTAGTGCCTCAATGTTGCTCGATTGTCGCCTGCAGCAGATACGAGGTAAATCAGCCGTGCCGGAATGGCTTTTTTCAAGCTCCTCCCCTGGAATGATCCGATGCATTCCTCCTTAAATTAGCCCGCCCTCTTCAGCACCATACCCGCAAGGATCATAAAAATCACCCCATCTGCAGCAGCATGGACGACCCACGGGGCCAGCATTCCTTGGCTACGGCGGCGTAACTCTCCCAGCATGATTCCGTAACTAGTAGTCATCACTAGCCCCCAGACGCCGTTTGGAAAGCCTTCTCGATAGTGTACCGCACCGAAAAGCCAGGCCTGAATAACAAGGGACAAAAATCCAGACCCTGCTGCGCTGTCAAGTGCCTGGAAAATGATGCCACGGTACACGAATTCTTCCATGAACGCGTTCCCGAAAGAAAATCCCATTGCCGCGAGGGGGAACATCCAGACCGGCATGTGTGGAAAGTGAGCAAGTTGCACTCTCAAGTCGGGGCCGATTGCTCGATACCATGCACACAAGGCGATGCTGGAAACAAAGATAACGAAAAGCCCGAGAAGGACAATGTCCCTGCTGAGGCGTCCGGTATGCAGGTAGCTGATAGTGGAACGCAGTTTCGGCACAGTGAGCGCAAGAGCGCAATAGCAGAGCAGGGGGACGAGCACCAGAAAAGGCCACCCCTGTAACGACGGATGCATATAAGGGGCAGTGACAAAAAATGCAGTAAACCAGGCCAGATGAAATGCCTGGAGTTCGCGTAGTAGGACCGACGAGGCAACCAGAATAAAAGACAGGGCAACGACCCATGTGCCAGTCCGGTCCGAGAATGAACAAATGGTAAGGATAAGCGCAGCTGCGAAGATAATAATGATACCGCAATGACTCGAGCGGGGGGGAGGGTGGATTAACCGGGAAGAAACCTTCATGGGAAATCATTGGTCATACTGGCGGGCGTTTGATTTCTGTTTGGTGGTATAATTTCCTGAGATCTTTTTTCATGATCTTTCCCGTTGCTGTTCTCGGAAGGTCATTCGTAAAGATAAAACGACGTGGAATCTTGTAATGGGCTACGTGCTCGCTAAGGTACGCCCGCAGTTCTTTCGGTGAAACCTGTACGCCGTCCTTGAACACAACGTACATCATGGCTAGTTCTTTTCCTTCTTCGTGCTCATGGGGAACGCCGATCATGCTGCAGTCCTTAATGGCCGAATGACCGTAGAGCACTTCCTCGACCTCGTGAGGGTAGACATTCAAGCCGTCGATGATGATCATGTCCTTTTTGCGGTCGATGATCCTGATGTGCCCCGACGCGTCGATTGAAGCAATATCCCCGGTGTAGAGCCAACCATCCTTGATGGTTTTGGCCGTCTCCTCGGGTTTGTTCAGATAACCCTTCATCACATTTGGTCCTTTGACAAGCAGCTCGCCGGCTATACCCGGCGGGCACTGCGTTCCGCTGTCATCAACGACCTTGACGGAGATCCCGGGAAGCGGTAGGCCGACAGTGCCCGGCTTCCTTTTTGCTTTATCCAGCGGGTTGAATGAAACCACGGGCGCCGCTTCGGTCAGACCATATCCCTCGAGCAGCGGTACCTTAAATTCACGTTCGAACTCATGGATGACGCTGACGGGCAACGGTGCGGCGCCGGATACACAGAGCCTCAGATTCAGCAGCAGCTTAACGAAAAAGGGCATATTCTTTTCAGCCAGGATCTTGTAGACCGTGGGGATCGCGATGAAGAGCGTGATCCGGTCCACGATGAGGCTTCTCACAACCCGGTTAAAGGGCCGTACCGAGGGCAGGAGGGAGATCATAGCGCCCGTAATAAGCGGGAGAATAACGCAAACCGTGTAGGTGAACGAATGGAAAAGCGGCAGAAACACGACGAACCGGTCTTTGTGGGTGATGTCAATCACCTCTGTCGCGGCCTGGGCGTTCGCGAGTAAGTTTCGGTGGGTCATAAGCGCGCCCTTCGGCAATCCCGTAGTACCGGACGTGTACAGGATGGTCGAAATATCGTCGGCTGTATGGGGGGGGGACACGAATGGCCTGCTGTCCGCCTTTGCATGGGCAAGCTCGGAAAGCGTGATAAATGAACGCGCGGAGGAGCGCGTAAGCTTCTGTGCAGTTCCGGCGCAATCCGCGTCATAGAGGCATATTGCGACGTCCGCATCGTTCAGGATGAAATCGATCTCTCTGCCGGTGAGGAGGTTATTGAGCGGCAGCACGATGCCGCCACCCCGGATGATTCCAAAATAGGCGGCGATGTAATGCGGGCAGTTCTGGCAGAGGAGCGCCACCCGGTCTCCTGGCTTCATGCCGCGCTCGATCAGCTCCGCGGCGAACACCGTTGCCAACTGGTCCATTTCTCGATATGAGAATTTCTTACCGTCGAATTTCACGAAAGTCGCGCGCGGTGTCATATTTGCGCGTTTCTTTAGAACCTGATCAAGAGGCATGAAATCTTTTATCATGCGAGGCAGTATACCATAGGCGGAGGAGCGGGAAAAGCAAAAAAATGATGGGAATGATCAGGAGGAACAGGTTCCCGTCATGTAAAGATGCTGCTTATGCGGGAATGGTCCTTGACAAGGACCGGGCGGTATTCTATCCTCTTCATAAGAGTGCTGTGGTCCATTTTGGGAAACAGGCACTCAGTTTTAAGGAGGTGCACAATGGAACGAAAAGAGGTCGTCACCATGAAGGGATGGCCAATGACGTTGATTGGGCCGGACATCAAGGCCGGGGATAAGGCCCCGGAGTTTATGGTGTTGGACGGGACCTTGGAGGAGGTGAGGCTTCGCGACTTCGCGGGAAAAACGAAGATAATCAGTGTAACACCGTCCTTGGATACGCCGGTTTGTGACCTTCAGCTCAGGCGCTTCAATCATGAGGCCGCGCACCTGAAGCATGATGTCGTCGTGCTGAATATCAGCATGGATCTGCCGTTCGCGATCGCTCGGTTCTGCACGTCGGCTGAAATCGACCGTGCGAAAGCCCTATCGGACCATCGGGACGCGTCGTTCGGCACGATGTACGGTGTCCTGATCAAAGAGATGCGGCTTCTCGCCAGATCTGTTTTTATTATCGACAAGGAGGATATTGTCCGGTATAAAGAGATCGTTCCGGAGCAGACAAACCATCCGGATTATGAAAAAGCGCTCTCGGCGCTCGCTATGATAACCGGCAGGGTAAAATAACGTAGAGGGCCGATGGGCGGAAAGATTAGCGGCGCGTAAAAAGAAAAGGCCGGCCTCATGATATAACGAGACCGGCCTTGTTAAGGCTTGATGCTTAGAGTTTTACAACATTCGCTGCTTTGGGCCCTTTGGGGCTGTCAACAACGTCGAATGTCACGCCCTGACCTTCGGACAGGCTCTTGAAGCCGCTGTCCTGGATGTCAGAGAAGTGAACAAAAACATCTCCGCCGTCTTCTTTGGTAATGAATCCAAAACCCTTGGAATCATTGAACCACTTAACGGTACCTTTTGCCATGCAGGTTGAACCTCCTTCTGTGGATATTGAAGATGACGGAAATGTCGTAAAAAAAACCGCAAAGCGTACAATCTTTGCGGCCCCTCTCACTACAAAGACTTCCGTACTTCGTCAACAATAATCCCATAGTATCGGTTAAAAGTCAAGCATTTTTATGCTTTTTTGCATGGTACTTCATTGCGCGAGACGCTGTGCCTGCAATCTGGACAGTCCCAACAAGCAAGGGTATACTTCTTTAAAGAAGAATTAAAGGAGACAGCATGGTCAGTTCTCGACGAAATGTTTTAAAGGTGAAGCGCACGGTCTGGAACTTAAAACCGCTATTCGCGGGTGATACTGATGCGCGCATGATTGAAAAGCGGAAGATCGTGGAGCGGAAAAGCTATGAGTTCATCAACAAGTGGAAGGACCGTACGGATTATCTCGAAGATCACCTCATCCTGAGGCAGGCACTCGACCAGTATGAATCATGGAAGCGCCTCTTCGGGACCGATGGGAATGAAGGGTACTATTTCTGGCTTAGGACGCAGCAGGACCAGACGAACGCAAAACTTAAAGCCAAATTCAACAAAATAGAAGACTTTAGCAAGAAACTGGAGAATGAGAGCCAGTTTTTTTATCTTCGCATCGCAAGGATCAAGCCGGAGGCCCAGAAGAAGTTTCTCGAGCACGAGGCCCTCACAAAATACCGACACTTCCTTACGCGGATCTTTGCCGAATCACGTTATCATCTGAGCGAACCTGAAGAAAAAATATTGAACCTCAAATCGGCCACGTCCTATACAAACTGGACGAAAATGACGTCGGGTTTCCTCTCCAAGGAAGAGCGAACCGTCCTGACGGAAAAGGGCAAGAAAAAAGTCATGCCGTTCACTGAGATCATCGGCCTCATGAACAGTAAAAACAAACGGGTTCGCGACACTGCGGCACAGGCCTTCAACGACATCCTGCAGAAGAACGTGGACGTCGCGGAAGCAGAGATCAATTCGGTGCTCGCAAACAAGAAAATCGACGATGAGCTCCGCAATTCACCGAGGCCGGATGCGCTCCGGCACCTTGCCGATGACATTGAGAGCGAAGTGGTGGATACACTGATCGCCACCGTGACAGGCCGTTTCGATATCCCGTCACGGTATTATGCACTGAAGGCAAGAATGCTCAAGGTCAGAAAACTCGAGTACCATGAGCGAAACGTGGAGTATGGTGTCGTTGCAAGGCGCTATCCTTATCAATTGTCAGTGAACCTCGTTTATGCAGTCATGCACAAGCTAGACCGGAGGTTCGGGGAGATCTTTGCCAGTTTCATTAAAAGGGGCCAGATCGATGCCTTCCCGCGTAAGGGCAAGGACAGCGGCGCGTTCTGTATCCACCATCTCATTACCCAGCCTACGTACATCCTTCTAAACCATACGAATAAGTTGCACGATGTTCTTACGATAGCTCACGAACTTGGCCATGGAATCAACAATGAGTTGATAAAGACGAAACAGCACGCCCTGGATTTCGGCACGCCGACTTCCACCGCTGAGGTTGCGAGTACCTTCATGGAGGATTTTGTACTCGAAGAGATCATCCATTCTGCCGATGATGAGCTGCGGCTTGCAATTATGATGCAGAAATTGAACGACGATGTTTCGTCCATATTCCGGCAAGTTGCCTGCTACCGGTTCGAACAGGAGCTGCATACGGAGTTTCGCGCCAAAGGGTATCTCTCAAAGAAAGAGATCGGAGAACTATTTCAGAAGCACATGTCTGCCTATATGGGAAAGTCCGTGGAGCAGTCAGCGGGCTCGGAGAACTGGTGGGTCTACTGGAACCATATCCGGTATTTCTTCTATGTCTATTCCTATGCGAGCGGACTCCTGATTTCCAAATCGCTTCAGAACTCGGTAAAGAGGGACCCTGCCTTCATCGTGAAGGTAAAAGAATTCCTGTCCGCCGGACTCTCCGAATCACCGAAGAATATTTTTAACCGACTCGGGATCGACATATCCGATACGCTTTTCTGGGACAGAGGGCTGGATGAAGTTGAGAAGTTGCTGGATGATACCGAGAAGCTGGCGAAACGATTGGGGAAGATAAAGGGAAAACACTGAAGATGTCAGGTTTTCAGGTTTTCCATTTTCATGACCAGCTTTAATCCCGGCCAGACTCCATCTGCGGCACAAACCTTCAAGGAACGGAGACAAGAGCGATGCAACGTCAGTGTTCGCGTTGAAAATGTCGGGGGATGATTGGCGTAGTTCTCCAACCGTCGTCGTGTCTTGTTATGCGTTGTCCCAGATCGAGGTACTCCCGAGGTAAAAAGGAGTGATCTCGTTCGCTCTGAGGAATAAAGACAGGCAATGGAATTTCGCAGGGAAAAAATATTGGCGGGGCGGACGGGGCTCGAACCCGCGACCTCCGGCGTGACAGGCCGGCGTTCTAACCAACTGAACTACCACCCCCGTTAGAAAGAAGCATATGGTACTCGGCAAACAGGAAGCTTTCCGTTCGAAGCCACCGACCTTCCCGGTAAGCCGGGTCGTTCTAACCAGCTGAGCAACCACACCACATAACAGCTATTATCAGTTCATAGTACGGAGTAAAAGAAGATTCCAAGGCATCTAACTTTATACACAAGCTTTGAACGATGTTTTTATGGTAGGCGGAACAGGGATCGAACCTGTGACCCCAGCCTTGTAAGGGCTGTGCTCTCCCAGCTGAGCTATCCGCCCGGTTCCAACCACGTGGAGAGTGGTAATATCTATTATTCTCGAGAAAATGTCAAGCGAAATTTAACCCTTAGTGCTGCCGGTGCTGCGAAAAGAAGCCTATTTTTTCAACGCCGGGCTTATCAAGAGCAGAACCATCCCGTCGGCGAGAAGTAGCAAATTCAATGATGCGCTTGCGGCATGAAGCCTGCTGAACTGCTTCCGCGCCGGAGAGTCCGGTGACTCGCGTTCAAATGATATGATCTGCTGCTTCACGCGAACCGTGTCGGGATGAAGCTTGAAAATAATGTAGGCGTTTATGAAAAGGGCAATCGTCACAAGAAAGAGCGAAAGACGAGCTGGGGTGCTGGTCTGATCGCCCGCGACCAGGAAAAACAGAATGAGTGCAAGGGCGGCGATGACCATATTGTACAGAAAATAGCCGGGAAAGAGTTTCCCGACGATCTCGCCGGCCAGGTCCCTGCCGAAGGAGCGAAAAATCGCGGGCGTGATGATAAACGTAAAAACCGCGATCCCGCCTACCCAAAGGGCAAGTATGAGATTGTAAAAAGACATCCACGATAGTTGCATGCTACTCCTTGAACGACATGCTCAATTCGTATACCCCGCCTTCCATATGTTTATCGATCATGAATCCCATTTTTTCGAAGAGGTGGAGCATCTGCTGGTTTTCCATCAGTACCGCTGCGGTGAAACCGAGGAGTCCCTTCTTCTTTCCGAGGTACGTGATATAGGCAAGGAGCGAAGCACCGATGCCTTTCCGCTGATACTCGTCGCGAACCACAAACGCCACTTCGGCTGTATGCCTGGTCTCATCGATCAGGTACTGGGCCATACCCACGATCACTTCCTTTTCGTCCTGCGGGATTACGGCAAGAATCACCATTTCCTTGGTGTAGTCGATCACGACAAAAGGCTGCAAGCGGTCGTGGTGCATGTCCGTCCGCGACGAGATGAACCGGCGATACATGGAGTCGTTCGACAAGGAATAGAAGAAGTCCTTGAGGAGGTGCTCATCGGAAAGTCTTACGGGCCGGAGCAGCATGGACAGTCCGGTCGTCGTGGTCCGGTGGACTTCGAGTTCCTCTGGATAGACACCCTGCGCGCCGGCAATAAAAGCCTGGTCGCGGTATATGAGGCCGTGCATCCTGGCTTCATCAATGAGCATTTGACGGAATTTCGGGTGGGCAATTGAAATCAGGTCCATGGAGCGTTCACGGATGTTCTTGCCGTGAAGATAGGCAATGCCGTACTCGGTGACCACGTAGTGAATGTCGCCGCGCGAAAGCGTTACGCCCGCGCCTTCCCTGAGGTAGGGGACGATGCGAGATATCTCGCCGTTTTCAGCCGTGGACTGCAGTGCCAGAATAGTCTTGCCGCCCTTGGACAAGATCGCGCCACGCATAAAATCGGCATGGCCACCAATGCCGCTGTAAAAGCGCTTGCCCAGAGACTCCGCCGTCGCCTGGCCAGACAGGTCGATTTCGAGGGCGCTGTTGATCGCGATCATGTTTTTTTGTCGCGCCAGCACCGTGGGATTATTGGTGTAATCCACGGGCCGAAACTCGATGGCTGGATTGTCATGGAGGTAGTCGTAAGTGGAATGCTTGCCCATGCAGAAGGCTGCAACGGTCTTACCACGGTTAAGCTCCTTGCGAGAGTTGTCGATCACACGCGCCTGCATGAGCTCGACGATCCCGTCGGTCAGGAGCTCCGTGTGCACGCCGAGATGCTCCTTGTTTTTCAGATGCGCAAGGATCGCATTCGGGATGCTCCCGTACCCGACCTGAATCGTGTCCCCGTCCTGCACGATGCGGGCAACGTAGGTGCCGATCTTCTGGATGATCTCGTCTGAGACTGTACCGTTGTATTCCAGGAGCGGCTCTTCGCAGGGAATGATGAAGTCCACTTCCTCGATGTTGATGAATGTTTCACCGAGAACGCGGGGCATGTAGGAGTTCACCTGGGCTATGACGAGCGCTGCATTCTCTGTAGCGGCTTTTACGATGTCAACGCTAATGCCGAGACTCATAAACCCGTGTTCGTCGGGGAGCGATGTTTGGATCAGTGCCACGTCTACAGGAACGAGTTTCTGTCTGAACAGGCCGGGAACTTGGGAGAGAAAGACCGGGGTATAATCGGCCAGCCCCTCGTTCACGGCCTCGCGCGCGTTGTTACCGATAAAAAAGGAGTTGTGCCGGAAGTTGTCCTTGAACTTCTCGTCGCCATAGGGCGCTACGCCCAGGGTCCAGACCTGGAGCAGCTCCGCATCGAAGAAGGCCTTGGGATGGGAACGGACGTAGTTGATCAGTTCTTTCACGAGACATTGCGGTTCTCCGCAGCCTGTGCCTATAAAGATCCGGTTTCCGGGATGAATGGCACTGAAGATCCGCTCTGCCGTAGGAAACTTCTCAGGATAAAGCGCTTTCGCGTCCTCAATTTTTTTGATTACTTCCTGCTTAACCACTGTATCCTCCAGCGTTAAGTATAGCAAAAATCACGCTGTCTGGCCTGCTTTTCTCCTTTTAATACTGCTGAGCTGGAATCTCATGTCTAAAAATACTCGGTCGAAAAGCCTGGCAGGGGTGCTATGATTCAACGCCATGGGTAAATAAAGTTCACCGTTAAATGCGGTTTTAACTGCGTTGACGTACTCCTCGGATGAAGCGAAGGCTGAGGTCAACCAATGTCCTGACAGTGCAAAAGAGTCGTTTCCTTCAGTATCTCATATCCCTTTATTTTCTATCACGGCGAAAACAAATTAAATGCCATAATGCCCTTGTAAATACCGGACGCGCACAAAAGTGGAAAAACACGGTAGTTCGTTACCGACGAGGCCCCTGAAATTTCTTTTTGTTCTTGTTTACCGGCTCAACTTATAATAAAATAGAAAAGAATTAATATAAAATCCCAAGGAGATCGCATGTCATCTGAGATCATCGTAAACGCAGGACGCGAGGAAACGCGCGTGGCACTCCTCGAAAACAGCCTCGTCACGGAAATATATATCGACCGGAAAAAGGACCGGGGCATCGCCGGAAATGTCTACAAAGGCAGGATCATGAAAGTCCTGCCGGGGATGCAGGCCGCGTTCATCGACATCGGCCTCGAAAAATCAGCGTTCCTCTACGTTGGCGATGTATTCGACAGTTCGTCGGAATACACGCCCCTGATGGAGGATGAAGGACTTGAGCTCGAGATTGAACCGAAGCGAAAACGAGCCCATGCGAACCAGATCGAAGACCTCCTGCAGGAAGGCCAGGAAATCCTCGTGCAGGTGTCCAAGGAACCAATCAGCACCAAGGGTGCACGGGTATCGACCTATATCAGCATCCCTGGCCGCTACCTTGTCATGATGCCCGGGGTAAACCACATCGGTGTATCGCGTCGCATCGAAAACGGCGAGGAACGCAAACGGCTCCGTGAGATCGTGAGCCGGCTCAGAAAACCGAATACCGGCTACATCATCAGGACCGCGAGTCAGGGACGAAGCGAGGACGACTTCGTCGCTGACATAGAATTCCTCAGCAGGCTTTGGGATAACGTCCAGAAGAAAAAGGAGAGAGCCTCCGCCCCGGCGCTCCTCCACAATGAGCTTGACCTGGTCTTTCGCGTAATCCGAGACATTTTCACCCGCGACGTGGATAAGATGGTCATCGACTCACCCGACGAGTATCAGCGCGTAAGAGAATTCGTCGACTCCTACATTCCGCAGCTCGGCAGGCGCGTCAAGCCCTTTGATGGTGACGACCCCATCTTCGACCACTACGGAGTCGAGATAGAGATCTCACGCGCCCTCGGCAGGAAAGTTTGGCTCAAGTCTGGCGGTTATATCATCGTGGACCAGACCGAAGCGCTGGCAGCGATCGACGTCAACACCGGGCGGTACGTCGGCAAGCGTACACTTGAGGATACGATCTTAAAGACGAACCTCGAGGCCGTGCGTGAGATCGCCTATCAGCTTCGCTTGCGGAACATCGGTGGTATCATTATTCTTGATTTTATCGATATGGAGCGAGAGGACAACCGACGGAAGGTCTATTCAGCGCTCCAGGAAGCATTGGCAAACGACAAGGCCAAGACGACGATTTCCCACATATCGCCCATTGGTCTCATCGAAATGACAAGGAAACGCATCCGTGAGAGCCTCGGGCGGACGCTGTGCGAACCCTGCCCCTACTGCGATGGTCGCGGCTACATCAAATCGAGTCGCACAGTGTGTTATGAAGTCTTGCGTGAACTCCGGAGGGCATTCACGAGTGCGGAGGAAAAAAAGGCGCTCGTCACCGTCAATTCCATGGTTGCTGATATGCTCTATGACGAGGAACGGCAGGGCGTGGAGGAACTAGAGAAAGAATTCCAAAAAAAGATCGTTATCAAAGCGGATCCCAACCTCCACCAGGAGCAGTATGAGGTCGTTATGGTATAGGAAGACTAGGAAGCGCGCAACAGGTGGCCAGGAGAAGATTTTTGGCGTTCCTACCGCCATGTGGATACGAAGCGATGCCGATCGTCAGCGTAATCCCGCCGCTAGTGATTCTGCTGACCTCTCTTCATGGTTAAAACGAGGGGCATTTCGTTCTGAGTTACAAACCTTTGTCCTGCTGTGACGCAAACGTTTTTGTTCCTTGCCGGCCACAATACCCACGGTCGCTCTCCGTGAGAGGCGGTCTCACCCTGCGGGAACTAGCCGCGCACGTGCAGTTCTTTTATCGCGGGATGAGAATATTATCAATCAATCTTGTACGGCCCAATCGGACGGCAACAAGGATTGCCATGGTATTTCGCGAGGTTTCGAAAGGCACGAGGTTCTCGGGGTCAACAAGCTCTATATAATCTATCGTGACGTACGGCTCGCCTTGGAGGACGACGCGTATCTTGTCCTTTATTTTTTCAGGCTCTCTCGTTCCGGCCATGTACAAGTCGCTGGCAGCTGAAAGCGCTCGGAAGATTACCTGTGCCGCACGCCGCTCACCTGCATTCAAATAGCTGTTCCTCGAGCTCATGGCAAGTCCGTCCCGCTCCCGGATCGTGGGGTGTACCACGATCTCCACGTCCATATTCAAACCTTTCACCATCCGCTTGATTACCACGCACTGCTGGTAGTCCTTCTGGCCGAAAAAAGCTTTGTGAGGCTTCACAATGTTGAAAAGTTTATTCACCACCGATGCCACGCCTCGGAAATGGCCTGGCCGGACCTTGCCTTCCAGTATCTCTGAAATACCCTCCACGGTAACGAATACGCCAGGCTTTTCCGGATACATCTCGGAGGCTTTCGGAACGAACAGAACATCAACCTCGGCAGCTTCACACTTTTTTCGATCACCTGCCTCATCGCGGGGATAGCGCTCAAAGTCTTCATCTGGCCCGAACTGGGTTGGATTGACAAAGATGCTAACGACGATGACATGACAGGCTTGGCGAGCCTGTCGAATAAGTGCAAGATGGCCTTCATGCAAAAAACCCATCGTAGGTACAAAGCCGATCGTGTTCCCTTGCATTCTTAGGGATTCCGCGAGGGACTGCATTTCAGAGATATCGGTAACGATCTTCATTGTGTTTTCATGATGGCCCACTCTCCCCCGGAGTATGAGATGGCCTCTCCTGAGGGGAAACAGAACCGGGGTAGGCTCGCGTCACAGAAAAAACTCTATTTCCCCAGAAGGGTGGCGAACGTGTCGTGGTGATCTTCTTCTTCCGCAAGGATCTCCTCGAATAGTAGCCTCGTTGTCGAGTCGCCTTCCGATGCGGCCTGTCTGATGATTTCCTTGTAGAGGTCGATAGCTTCCACCTCAGCTTGAGCGTCGACCTCAAGCATGTGATTGATATTGCCGCCGACGGCAATAGGAGCCGGAGAGGTTGTCGGACGAATTGCGAAATAGAAAAGCCGCTCAGCTATCTTTTCCGCATGCTTCATTTCCGTGACTGCAATGTCCTTGAACACATCGGCCAGCTCAGCTGACTCCAGACCCTTCGCCATCACGTGCTGCCACATGTATTGGACGCTCACCTGGATTTCCCGTGCGATCGCCTTGTTCAACAGTTCCGTTAGCGTGCCGCTTGCCTTCTGTACCATATTGCACTCCTTTCGACGGTATCCTATTCTTCCTCCACGAGTCTGCTTAGGATAGTACCAGAAAACTGCTGCAATTGAAAGAGTGGAATGGTCGAGGATCGAGGTTGAGGCGATCGCTGATTTGACACACTCCGACCGCGAACGCATATGGGATTTCAGCGTTTTTATTAACGCCGACGCTTGAACCGAACAAGTTGCCGGATACACGGTGACGTGAACATTCCGGCTCCGCCGGTTCATCGTCCTCTTTACACGGGCCGAAAATCATGCAAGACTCTGGTTTCGTTTGACATATCTCCGGGTTTCTGGTAAAAATGTATATCTTGCTTGGTCTCAGGTATATGTTGAGTTTTTTCCCCCAGGAGGGAGGTCAGAATTACATGAAAAAGGTACTTATCGTTCTTATCCTGCTAGCAATCGGTATGTATGGCGCTCTGCCATCATCGGCCCAGCAGTCCCCGAAAAAATTCACTAAACAGGAGATCAAAAAAATGTCCGAAACGACCGCGGTTATCGAAACGAAGTTCGGAAACATAACGTTAAAGTTCTTCCCCGACGTTGCACCAGGGCACGTGAAAAACTTCATCGATCTCGCCAAAAAGGGCTTTTACGACGGGACGACGTTCCACCGCGTTATTCCAAACTTCATGATTCAGGGTGGGGACCCGAATTCGAAAAATGCGGATAGGCGGAGCCATGGCACGGGGGGGCCCGGCTATACGATCAAGGCCGAATTCAACGACCGTCCGCACAAGCGCGGGACGTTGTCGATGGCCCGGTCAGCGAGCCCCGATAGCGCCGGGTCTCAGTTCTTCATCTGCGTGAATGACTCTCCCTTTCTCGATCGGCAGTATACGGTCTTCGGCGAAGTAGTAAGCGGTATGGACGTCGCTGACAAGATAGTGTCCCAGCCCCGTGACGCGAACGACAATCCCAACGATCGCATCGAGATGAAAGTAAAGATCGTAGAAGGCAAATAAGCAGGGGAGTTTATCGCAAAATTACAGACTCACTAAGGAAGGGACGATCATTTTCGCGGCCCGTGACTTAGTGGTTGGAAGGGTTTTTTGTTGAACATGAACATCAAGAAAATCGTCGTCGCCTATTCCGGCGGGCTTGACACATCGGTTATCATCACGTGGCTCAAGGAGACCTACGCGTGCGAGGTAATTGCATTCACTGCCGATATCGGTCAGGGCGAGGAACTCGAGCCGATCCGAGCGAAAGCTATCAAAACGGGCGCGAGTAAGATCTATATCGACGATCTCCGGGAGGACTTCGTCAGGGACTTTGTATTTCCTATGCTACGCGCGAATGCCGTGTACGAAGGTCGCTACCTCCTCGGTACTGCGATTGCACGGCCGTTGATCGCAAAACGCCAGATCGAGATTGCGGATCGGGAAGGTGCCGACGCTGTTTGTCACGGTGCGACGGGCAAGGGTAACGACCAGGTTCGCTTCGAACTCACATATCTTGCTCTCAGGCCTTACGTTAAAATCGTTGCTCCCTGGCGCGATTGGACAATGAAAGGCCGCGAAGAATTAATTGCTTATGCCGAGAAGCACAAAATCCCTGTTGCCGCTACCAAGTCGAAGCCCTATTCGACTGACCGTAATCTTCTGCACATAAGCTATGAAGGGGGCGTGCTCGAAGACCCGTGGCAAGAATCAACGAGTGACATGTTCACCATGGCAGTACCGATAGAAAAGGCTCCGGACAAGGCCGAGATCGTGGAAGTTGAATATGTGACCGGAAACCCCGTCGCGATGAACGGTAAGCCATTGTCCCCTGCAGCTCTCCTGGCCGAGGCGAACCGTATTGCTGGTAGCCACGGCGTCGGCAGAGTTGATCTCGTCGAGAACCGCTACGTCGGCATGAAGTCCCGCGGTGTTTATGAAACGCCAGGTGGAACGCTGCTCCATACCGCACACCGTGCTGTGGAGTCCCTTACCATGGACCGTGAGGCCATGCATCTCCGGGATAGCCTCGTTTCCCGGTATGCAGAGCTAGTGTACTATGGATACTGGTTCGCACCTGAACGTCTGATGCTCCAGGCTCTGATTGATGAGTCCCAAAAGAACGTGACCGGCACCGCTCGGCTGAAACTTTACAAGGGCAACTGCGATACCATTGGACGTAAGTCAGCGGTGTCTCTCTATAATCCCGAGCTTGCGACGTTCGAAGCGGACAGAGTTTACAATCAGAAGGATGCCGAAGGATTCATCCGATTGAATGCTCTTCGACTCGGGATCTGGAATAACATAGGAAAGTCGTAACATCAAATCAGAGACGCGGCAAATTGTGAAGAAGCAGGCCATGATCATCATTCCGGACGTGGACATTCTGCTAACCTCACGATGAGGGCCGACATACGGTGAGTCGTTGACAACAGCTTAATTGCTCATCATGGCAATGAAAACGACAATCATGAGAAAAGAAAAAAAGGCGACTAAGCCCTGGGGCGGGCGCTTTACCGCAGCTACGAATGAACTCGTTGAAGAGTTTACCGCTTCGATCCCCTACGACTGGCGGCTCTACCCCTATGATATCGCAGGCAGCATTGCCCATGCAGCCATGCTGGCGAAAACCGGTATTATCAGGAAGACGGAAGCGCGCAGGATTATCAAGGGTCTGGATGACATCCGCAGAGAAATTGCGTCTGGCTCTTTCTCGTTCAAGATAGAGCTCGAGGACATCCATATGAACATCGAGAACCGGCTCATCGAAAAGATCGGTCCCGTAGGGGGGAAGCTCCATACAGCGCGCAGCAGAAACGACCAGATAGCACTCGATATCCGGATGTATCTACGAGATAAAATCACCAGCATCCGACATCTTCTGAGGTCACTGCAAAAGAATATCGTATCGCTCGTGGAACAACATCAGGACGTGGTTCTGCCGGGATACACACATCTCCAGCGGGCTCAACCTGTTCTCCTTGGCCATCATCTGCTCGCTTATTATGAGATGTTTGAACGCGACCAGGGCAGGCTCGACGACTGCTTTCGGCGCGTCAACATCATGCCGCTGGGCGCCGGCGCTCTCGCAGGCACGGTGCTTCCCATAGACCGGAAGTTCGTAGCTAAGCAGCTCTCTTTCGAGAGCGTGAGCGAAAACAGCATGGACGCCGTGTCAGACCGGGATTTCGCCATTGAGTTCGTTTCTTCCTGCGCACAGATCATGATGCACCTCTCTCGCCTGTCTGAAGAGCTGGTCCTCTGGTCATCGTCGGAATTCGGGTTTATCTCGCTGTCAGAGGCATTCACAACCGGATCGTCGATCATGCCTCAGAAAAAAAATCCTGATGTGGCCGAGCTTACGCGTGGCAAGACCGGTCGGGTCTATGGCAACCTCATCACGCTCCTGACAGTCATGAAAGGGCTTCCACTCGCCTATAATCGTGATATGCAGGAGGATAAGGAGCCGCTCTTTGATACCGTGGACACCGTATCGCTGTCGGTCACGGTCATGGCTGAGATGCTCAACGGCCTCGCGGTCCACGAAAAAACGATGCAGCATGCGGCAGAAGATGGTTTCATAACAGCCACCGACCTTGCCGATTACCTGGTCAGAAAAAACATTCCCTTCCGCCGTGCGCATGAAATTGTAGGCAGGGCCGTACTGCGCGCTACTGAATTGGGATGCGGCCTTGGCGACATGTCTCTTAGCGAGTATCAAAAGCTCTCGCCGCAAATC
>Ga0187771_10000031_pt1 | contig 56029 bp, 47 predicted proteins | sample 0116_SJ02_MP15_1_FD_133139 | JGI IMG/M metagenome (GOLD analysis project Ga0187771, IMG submission 133139) | Tropical peat soil microbial communities from peatlands in Department of Meta, Colombia - 0116_SJ02_MP15_10_MG | ecosystem: Environmental > Terrestrial > Soil > Wetlands > Peat | place...
CGTGATTGAGAGCGTCGAAGAACTGTTGTTGCGGAGTCGGAGTATCGGGATGAAACACCGAGCATCCGCAAAGCGCCACGGCGGCTCCTGCGGCGATCAGCGTGACAATGCGCGATGCGCTCCGGCCTCTCACGACTTGCTCCCGGCGCTACCCGCGCAGGCTCACGAAGCCGTCGCGAATCGCGGGCTTGCCCTCATGGTTCAACATCTCGAAGAAGACCGCCGCGCCGCCGCGAACGGTTTCGCGCGCGATGATTCTAAGCAGCAGATCCGACGGCATCGTAACCATCCCGCCGAACCGGCCCGCCACGCGCGCCACGCGTGCGGGGTCGCCGCCCGCTTCCGCGACGACAATCCGCGAAACGGCGAGCGCGAGAGTCGCCGTGCCATGAAGGATAATCGACGGAAGGCCGGCGCGCGCGGCAACCGCCGCATCGGTGTGAATCGGATTGAAGATTCGCGCGCATTCCGTGTATACGTGCGCGAGTCCGGCCGCGACCGGCACCTCGATTTCGGCGCGCGGCCTGCCGATTGAGCCGCTCGGCGCGGGCTGCGCCGGCAAGTCGGCGGCAGGACGGTCCGGTCCCTCGACGCCGACGCCGCGAAATAGAGTGCCGTACCACGATGTGCACACGGGCGCGCCCGAGGCATCTTCGGTGTCGAGCCGCGAGACCATGTAGGCGCCTGCGTTGCGGCGCTCGACCGCAGCGACCGTCATCCGCGTGCGCAGGCGCTCAGGCGGCCGAATCGGACGGTGCACGATCAAATCATGCGTGGCATGGACGCCGCGGATCGCCTCATCAGCTTTGAGCACGGGCCCGTATAGCTTCGCGCGCGCCGCAGTCAGCACGTCCCATTCGAAGCATACCGGGAAGAGCGGATGGGCCAGCACGCCCGCCGGACTGCGAGTGTCCATGTAGCAGGGCAGGTCGTCGCCGAGGGCGGCCGCGTAAGCCATCGTCCAGCGCGAATCGATTTCGCAGGAGACTGGTTCCGATGAGGCGCCGACAATCGATGATCCAAGCGGCATCTCATACTTCTACGCGCCACGATCGCGAGCGTCCACCGGCCCGCGGGACTGGACAGACGCCATCGCAAACCGGCTAAAGTGGGTTCGCGCGCGCGAGCATATCGCGCGCATTTGGGCGGACATTAGAAATCGATGTACCGGGACGCCATCGGAGGATGAAAGCCATGCGCGCAGCCGTGATGCGAAATCATAAGCTGGTAGTTGCCGATATTGCGCAGCCCAAACCCGAAGCAGGCGAGGTGCTCGTCAAGACGCTCGCGTGCGGCATTTGCGGCTCCGATCTGCACGCGCTCAAGCACGGAGAGAGAATGGTCGCGGCCTCGCGCCAGTCCGGCGCGCCGTTCGTGATGGATTTGAAGCGCGACGTGGTGATGGGCCATGAGTTCTGCGCCGAAATTGTCGATTTCGGTCCCGCCACCGAGCGCCGCTTCAAGCCCGGCCAGCGCGTGTGCTCGATTCCGGCCGTGGTTCGCCCCACCGGCGTCGAGGGGATCGGATACTCGAACGATTGTCCCGGCGGTTACGGCGAATATATGCGGCTCACGGAAGCGCTCCTGCTCCCGGTCCCCGACGGAGTCCCCACCGAGCATGCCGCGCTCACGGAGCCGATGGCGGTTGGCTGTCACGCGGTCGAGAAAGCGCGCCTGACCAAGGATGACGTTGCGCTGGTGATTGGATGCGGTCCGGTGGGGCTGGCAGTGATCGCGGCGCTCAAGCTCAAGCGGGCGCATCCGATCGTTGCCGCGGACTTCTCGCCGCGCCGGCGCGAACTTGCGCAGAAGCTCGGCGCCGACGTGGTCGTCGATCCGAAGCAGCAATCGCCGTTCAAGACCTGGGCGCAGATGGCGTCGGTCGGGCCGGGAACGCCCGGACTGCCGCCGGGGCTTGGCGGCCCCGCGCTCAAGCCCGCGGTGATTTTCGAGTGCGTGGGCGTGCCCGGCATGATCGAATCGGTGATGAACTCAGCGCCGCGCGACGCGCGGGTGGTCGTGGCCGGCGTGTGCATGGAGCGCGATTCCATCGAACCGTTCTTCGGGATCGCCAAGGAACTGAATATCCAATTCGTGCTCGGTTATTCGCCCGATGAGTTCGCGGCGACGCTCCGAAACATCGCCGAGGGGCGAATCGACGTGGCGCCGCTGATCACGGGAAGGGTCGGCGTCGATGGCGTCGCCAAGGCCTTCGAGGATCTGGCATCGCCGGATACGCACGCGAAAATCCTGGTCGAACCCTGGCACAGCTAGCCGGGGACGGCCGGGGGATGCGCGATGCGCCCGGCCGATCTTCAACCGCCGCGGCCCAATCTCACTTGATTGCGACCGCGTTGGGCGGCGATGCGATCCCGCCCTCGAGATTCATCGGCGCCGACACGAGCATGAACTCGTAACGCTTGTCGGCCGCGCAATCCGCCGCGAGATCATCGAGCACGAATTGCTCGCCGATCGGCAATCCGAGCATCGAGAGCGTCCGGTAGTGGATCGCGCTTTCATCGCGGAAATTCCACGGCCAGGGCTCGACCGCGGGACAATCGGTGCCGACCGCCGCGACGCGATTGTCCCAGAACCACGCGACCATCGCGCTGGTGTCCTCGATGCCGCATGACTTGAGGCCGTCGGTCGGGTCGGCCATCTTCGTCTTTTCCTCCTGCGGCGCCCGCACGTACGCCTGCATCCATCCGGTGCGTATGAGGAGGATCGAGCCGGGCTTGAGTTCACTGCCCTGCGCCTTCAGCGCGTCCTTCAAATCCTGGAGCGAGTATTTTTCGGACTTGAGCGGATTCAGCGGACGGCCCTGGTCGTTCACGTATTTCCAGACATCGATCAGAAGCCCGCGCCCGACAAATCGGTCCGCCCAACGGTGGATGCTGAGCTTGCCGCCGGGACCGTCCTTTATATCGGCGGCCTTGATGCCGTTGTAGAAGGCGTGATGGCGGACGTGGCCGACATGGGCCAGGCCGTCCCACTGGCTGCCCTCCTGGGTGTTGTAGCTGTCGAGAAAGTCGTCGTGGCCGAGCAGTCCGATGCGCTCGAAGCTCACGATGGTGTGCTTGGCGGGGTTGCGGCTGAAGAGCGGCGGCTTCGCGTAATTGATTTTCGTATCGAGCCGGAAGACCTTTCCCTTTTGCACCAGCCGCGCCGCCTCGACGACGCCCTCGGGACTGAGAAAGTTGAGGCACCCGAGTTCATCGTCATCGCCGAAGACGCCCCACGATGATTCCGGCGGCGCATCCTTTTTTACGGGCAATTCGGAGAAGCGGGGGATTTTCTTGAAATCGATCTTGGCCATGGCGTCACCTCTCGCGGGGGATATCGACCGTCTGTCTCGAATCCAGTCTCAATGTCAAGTGCGCCGCTCCCGGGAGCGCGCTCTTGTACGGCCTTGAGGTAAGCGCTTTGCTATAGATTCACGTCCTGTCGCCGGCGCCCGATGGTTCCGGGGGGGGAAGAAGCAGCCGCGGTGTTAAGACTTTCATCGATCCTGAGAATGGTTCCTGCGTTTGCGGCGGTGATGATTCTGGCCGGGGTCGTGTTCACCGCCTCCTGCGGCAACGGGTTGTACCCCGAGGTCACATCGTCGAGGACCCCGACGGCGACGCCAACCCAGGCGGCGGGCGGCGCCTTCCTGTACGTCACCAATTACGCCGACGGCACGATTTCCGAATTCTCGCGCAACCTGACGACCGGCGCTTTGACCTTGATCGGAACGGTGAGCGCGGGTTCGAAGAACGGACCCAAGGGAATCGCGATCGACCCGTCGAACCGTTACCTCTACGCGACCAACTTCAAGGACGGCACCGTACTTGAATTCAACATCAACGGGACCACCGGCGCACTGACCGCGATCGGAGCGGGATCGGTGAGCGACGGCGCGAACAGCGGGCCGGAGCAGATCGCGATTAGCCCCAGCGGCAATTTTCTCTGGGTCACCGACTTCAAGGCATCGACGATCACGATTTGGACGATAACCTCGGGCGCTCTCGGATCGAAAGCTACTTTCTCGGGCGCCGGCATGGTGGGTCCTTTCGGCCTGGCGATCAACTCGGCCGGAACCATTCTCTTCATGTCGGATTACGCGCAGGGCGTGATTTACGCGCTTTCGGTCAACACCAGCACGGGAGCGCTGACGAATTCGACCGGCTCCCCGGTCCTCAGCGAGGGTACTTTCGGCGGGACGCCGGGGCTGCCTGTGCTCTCACCGAACGGAGCGAACATGGTCGTCGGCGATGAGAGCTCGGTGGATCTATCCCTGTTTCAAATCAATTCGACCACTCCCTATCTTCAGTATCTGACGAGTGCCGCGGCTGCCGACCCGCAGCCGTTCGGAGCTTCCTGGGCGTCGGTCGCGTCCAATACGATTGTCGTGACCGCAAACCAGAGTCTGAGTAGTCCCACCAACGGGTCGGTCTCGTCATTTATTCTGTCAGGCACTGCGCTGCTTTCCTCCAACAATGTGCTCGGTATCAACGAGCCGACCGAACTGGCAGTGGATCCGCAGAACGTATACGCGTACACCGCCGATCAGGGCGACGGAACGGTAGCGCAATACCAGTTCAACGCGGTGTGCGGAGGAACGACGCAAACAATCTGCTACGTGAAGGATTTCGCGGACGAGAAGCCGGCAAACCCGTCGAGCGGTCCGTTCGGGATCGCGCTGACTCACTAGGAACGCGCGGCACCCGTGGAGCGCGCGAAATTGCGGCCGGCGCCGCGAGCCTAAATCGAGGTCGCGGGCGTCGTCGGACGGGCCGCGGCCTTCGCCGCCTGCATCTTGCGGCGAGCCTCGACCAGCACCGTGCGGAGCTTTGACGGATTGATCGGCTTCTTGAACAGCGCGCCCTCGAGTCCGCGCAGGCGGGCCCGCTTTATGATGTGGTTCTTGTCGTAGTAGTAGGCCGTCATCAGGATGACCGGCAGGTCCGGCATCTCTTCCTTGAGCCGCAGATAGAAGTCGTACCCGTCCATCTCCGGCATCACGACGTCCGAGATTACCGCATCGATCTTCACGTTGCGGAGAATTCCGAGCGCGCTCGAGGGCCGCAACGCGCAGTGGACGACGCATCGTTCGGCGCGCAGCAAGTCCGCCATCGAGTTGACCACTGAAGGATCGTCATCGACTACCAGGATCGCCATCCCGGTCAGCGGCCATTCCTGAGCGGCGCCGACGACGTCGGGCGCGCCGGCTTGCATCTGGCCGGCCGGGCGCGGCGCCAGGTCGGCCATCCGCCTGCCTTCCATGTAATCGCGGGTCTCGTACACGCCCTTGCGCGCCATCTCATCGAGGCGGCGCACGATCGCCTGGACGCGCTCGATGCTGGTGCGGATGGAGTCGAGCCGTTCATCCACCACCACCTTCTCGGCGTCGCTCAGACGAGATTCCAGCGCTCGCGACAGCAGGTCGAGGTTATTGGTGATCGATTCGAGCGGATTATTGACCTCGTGGGCGAGGCTGACCGCGATCTCGCCGGCGGTGGCAAGCTGTTCGCGCTGGCGCATCCCGCGGATGTCGCGCGCGAAGCCGATGGACCCGACCTCGTTGCCCTGTTCGTCGTAAATCAGCGAGCCCGAGACGGCGACCGGAATCGGGTTGCCGCTCTTATTGAAGAAGACGGTTTCGAAACTCTCGATGCGGCCGTGATCCGGCGACTCGCGCATCGCCTTCATCAGGCGGCGCGCCTCGTCGATCGAGCCATAGATGAGCGTGCAGTTCTTTCCGATGATTTCCCATGGAGCGTAACCGAGGTTCCGGCGCGCTCCGTCGTTGTAATAGACTACGATGCCCTCGCGATCGACCGCGATAATTATGTCGGGCGAACTCGCGATGAGACGCTCGAGATACTTTGGGTCGGGTGATGGCGCCATGGTTGATGCTCGTTGATTTCGCGCGCGATCCGTGACGGAAGTCTCAGCGGCCGGCGGCGCGCGGGCGGAACTTCGGGAGCGTCACTTCGTCGCTGAGCTTCTCGAAGAATACCTCGACCGGCATCCCGCACTTGATGTCGTGCGGCTTGATTCCGGCGAGGTTCGAGACGATCTTCGGTCCCTCCTCCAATTTCACCACCACCACCGCATACGGAACTTCAGCGGCGAAGCCGGGGTGATAGACCTGGTGCATGATATTGAAACTATATACCTCTCCGCGGCCGCTTGCTGGCACCCAACTGGAGCGCGTCGAGAGGCAGCGCGAACACAGTTCATAGGCGGGAAAGCGCAGCGCCCCGCAGCCCTCGCATTTCTGCACCATCAGACGGCCGTTGCGCGCGCCCTCGTAGAATGGCGCCATCTCGGGCGTGATGGTTGGAATCGGTTTGCTTACTGAGGCCATCGTGATCGCAAGCTCACTTTCAGGTTTCTGGCGCCGCAGGATTGGGATTGGCGCGGAACTCAATCAGGGGTTGGCTCCCAGCACCAGCGTTCCGTGGGTCGAGAGGATGCCGCCGTTGCCGGAGACCAGTCCGATGTCATGGCGGGGCACTTGCCGCCTGCCCGCCTCACCGCGCATCTGGACCACCCCCTCGGCAACCGGAGTCATCCCCCACATGTAAAAGGAGCTTAACTGGCCGCCTCCGGTATTGACCGGCAGCGCGCCGCCGGGGCGGATGCTGCCGGCGGCCACGAACGGTCCGCCCTCGCCCTTCTTGCAGAAGCCGTAGTCCTCGAGCGTGATGAGCACGGTGAAAGTGTAGCAATCGTAGAGTTCGGCGAAATTGATGTCGCCGAGCTCGATTCCGGCCATCTTGAACGCGGTCGCCTTGGCGAGCGGAGCGCCGGATACGAGCGTCTCCATCGGATCGCCGCCCGGATGTCCCTGGCCTATCCCGAGAACATAGACGTGCCGATGCTTGAGGCTCTTTGCGCGCTCGGCCGAAGTCACAATCACGGCGAGGCCGCCGTTGGAGACCAGGCAGCAGTCGAAAAGATGGAACGGCTCGACGATCCAGCGCGACGCGCGATAATCCTCCATCGTCATCGGCACGTCGAAGAACTGCGCGGCCGGGTTCATATTCGCCCATGCGCGCTGCGAAACCGCGACCGCGCCCAGATCGTCGTTAGTGGTGCCGTAGAGGTGCATGTGGCGGCGCGCAACGAATGCATACTGAGCATTGACGCCGAACTGGCCGTACGATGCGTCCAGCCCGCGGCCGAAGCCGTATGCCGCGCCGGAGCCGCCGCCCTTGGCCTTGTCCGGCGAAGGCGGCTTGAGGGGAGCGTCGGCGAACACGCACGCCACCGCGTCAGCCATCCCCGCGTCGATCGACTGCACCGCGTGCATAATCATCGCGGAGGCGGTCGCGCCGCCGAGACCCATCGTTGCAGTCAGGCGCAGATTGGTAAGTCCCATCGCCTGCTGCAGCGTGAACGACGCCATCGTGTTTTCCGACCAGCTAACGCCGGGATTCACCAGCAGGCCGTCGAGTTCGGATCGCTCCAGCCCCGCGTCCTTGAGCGCCAGGTCGACCGCCTCGATCGCGAACCCGATCGCGTTGTGATGGTCGAAATTCCGGCCCATCCGGGTCTGGCCCAAGCCAGCGATTGCGCATTTTGCTCGAAGACTCATCGCGGTCTAAAGCTCCTCCTGGCACCCGTCGGAAACCAGGTCCAACCCCAAAGCATAGCCCAACAGTCCACCGGCCCCAAACCGGCATAAACGGGGTAGTGGCGCAAAGTCAAATGGTTTCGTATTCTGTCTGATTGGTTGCCAAGGCCCAAATGTTGCACTTACAATTGAGACCGGGAGATTTGCCAGATGGCAGAGCCGGTTAATTTCGAGGCGCTCGGAAGCAGCGAATACGTCCTCTCCAGCGCGGAAAATTTCGTATTATACGTCCTGCTCGAGGCGGTCGCGCGCGGCAAGGGCGGCGGCGGACGAGTCCCGCTCAACCTCGGCGTCGTGATCGATCGCTCCGGGTCGATGTACGACGAGCGCCGCCTTGAGTTCGTCGTCGAGGCGGTCAAGTTTCTCGCCGACAACCTCGCGCCCGAGGACAAGGTCTCGCTGGTTGCATTCGCGGACCAGGCGAAAGTGATCGCGACCGCCGAGCAGGCGCACGACCGCAGCCTGGTGCGCCGCGCGATCGATGATATCGATCTGCTCGAGATCGGCGGCGGCACGCAGATGGCGCTCGGGATGCGCGCCGCGATTGAGGAGGTCAAGAAGAACCTCAGCGCCGACCGGCTCAATCGCGTGCTCGTGCTCACCGACGGACAGACCTACGAGGAAACCGCCTGCATCGATCTCGTCCAGCAGAACCGCGACCAGGTGTCGTTCTCCACGATGGGCGTCGGGGTTGAGTTCAACGAGAAGCTCCTCCAGCGCCTCGCGCAGGATTCCAACGGCAAGTATCACTTCATCGGCGACCCCGCGGAGATTCCCAATATCTTCGAAGATGAGTTGCAGGGGCTGCGCGCGATCACGGTCCGCAACGGACGCATCGATGTGACGTTCTCGCAGGGCGTGCAGGTGCGCGAGTCGTTCCGCGCCTCGCCGGAGATCTATCCGATGGGCTCCCCGCTGGTCGGCGAAGATCGCAAGGTCAGTTACGATATCGGCGACCTCGAGGCGGGCGTCCCCGGTTCGGTCCTGCTCACCCTCGTTATGCCTCCGCGCAAACCGGGCGCCGTCCGCGTGCTCCAGAGCACTCTCCATTACGAGCTGCCGGGCGCCGGCGAATCGTCCGCCAGCGCCGACCTCGCGGTCGAATACACGCTCGATCGCACGCTCACCAGCAAACGCAACGGACGGGTGATGAACCTGGTCGATCAGGTTTCGATCGCGAAGCTGCAAGCGCGCGCCGAAGAGGAACTCAAGGCGGGCAACGTCGATCGCGCAACCCGGCTGCTGGGCAATGCGATCCAGGGCACGCAGCGGATGGGCAACGTCAAGAAGACCCAGGCGCTGGCCGGACTGCTCGATCAGGTACGAAAGACCCAGACGCTTCAGACCAAAGCGGCCAAGACCCAATTGCTTCAGGCGCAGGCGATGGTGCGCAAGACCCAGATGCTCGATGCCGATGCACTGAAAGAATTGCAGAAACCCGAGGAGTGAGGCGGCCCGATTCAGAGGATCGTTCGGTGGCCATTACGGTCGCACCCGGCGAGTGAGGGACAGACAAAAATGATCAAGTGCAGCGAATGCGGTTACGAAAACATGGACGGGCTTGATTATTGCGACGGATGCGGCGCGAAGCTGGCTGCGGCCGCCGCCGAGGCCCCTGCCCCGGCCGCTGCGGCGGAGACCAAGGCCGAAGCGCCCGCCGCTCCAGCAGCCGAAGCGCCCGCCGCCGAGCAGCCTGCCGCCGAAGCGAAACCTTCGGAGGCGGCCACCGGCGAGATCAAGCCCGAGGCCGCGCCCGCTGCGCCGCCACCGGCCCCCGCCGCTGCGCCGGCGCCCGCGGCTGCTGCCGCACCCGCGTTCAAAGCCAAGCTGCAAGTCGTGCGCGGCGGCCGCAAGGGACAGGAGTTCCCGCTCGAGGAGGGCAACAACGTCATCGGACGCTGGGACCCCGAAACGGGATCATTTCCCGAGGTGGACCTCGAGCTCGACGATACCGAGGCCAGGATCTCGCGCAAGCACGCGCTGGTGCGAATCGAGGGCGGCAAGATCACGATCGAGGACATCGGCAGCCTCAACGGAACCTATGTGAATCGCCAGCCGCGGCTTCAGCCCGGGAGTCCGGTCGAGGTCAAGAGCGGCGACGAGGTCATCGTCGGCAAAACGTTCCTCAAGCTGGTAGTCGAGCCGATTTCCTGAGCGCTTCGCTCCGTCGGGCGGCGCACACGATCCATCCGTGCCCGCGCATTGACGCGCCATGCCCGCGCAGTGAGGCGGGAATCTGAATCGCGCCATGAATCCGGGTGAACCGCTGGCGGAGGGCCATCTTCTCGACGGGCGCTACCGCGTGAAGAAGGTCCTCGGCGTCGGCGGCATGGGCCGGGTTTATCTTTCCAACGACACGCGCCTTGCCAACCGCCCGGTCGCCGTCAAGGAGATGGTGCTCGGCGAGGGAGTTGCCGAGAAAAAGGCGATCGAGGACTTCACGCGCGAGGCGACGGTGCTCGCGCGCCTCTCCCATCCGGGCATCCCGACCCTCATCGATCACTTTGCCGAGAAGGGGCGTCATTACCTCGTGATGGAGTTCGTCGCCGGCGGCGACCTCGATCGCGTGCTGGAATCACTTCCGCCCGGCGGCAGAGTACCCGAGAACCAGGTTGTTCGCTGGATGCGGCAGCTTCTCGAAGTGCTCGACTTCCTGCACGGGCAGAGTCCGCCCATCATCTACCGCGACTTCAAACCCGGCAACGTCATGATCGACAAGGACGGGCGCGCGATGCTGGTGGATTTCGGGATCGCGCGTTTTCTTCCGCGCAGCGGCCGCGCGACTCAAATCGGATCGCCCGGATATGCGCCGCCCGAGCAGTACGTGGGCAAGGTCGAACCGCGGTCGGACCTCTACGCGCTCGCCGCGACGATCCATCATTTGCTGACCGGCCGCGACCCGCGCCTGGAGCCTCCGTTCAGCTTTCCGCCGGTGCGCGACCTTGCACCCGAGGTTTCCGTCGAGACCGCGCGCGCCGTGGATCGCGCGCTCGAGCACGATTTGACCAAGCGCTTCGCATCGGCGCGCGAGATGTTGCGCGCGTTGCCGGAACCACCGCCGGAGGCATCGGGCGAGCGCGCCAGATCGGGAGCCGGAAGCGGTCGGTCGTTAGGCACGATCGATACGGTGGTGCTCGACCAGCCGGTAGGCTCGGCACTCTCGGCGGCGGGATCGCTGCTCGCCGCGCCGCGCGCGACGCCCGCCGAAGCGGGCGCGCGCCCGTCATCGCCGACGCCGCGCAAGCTTGCCTCGGCCCCCCGCATCTCCGATGCGCCGCGAGGGCTTTCGCAGATGCCGACCGTCGTCCTGAACAAGCCCGCGCTCTCGGATGGGGGCGGAACGTTACCGCCGAGCAGGACGTCGGTGCAAGTCCGCAAGGCAATCGAACTGACCGGTAAGGCTCGTGCGCTGATCGAGCGCGGACTCAAGTCGCGCATCGCCTCGTCGATTCTGCCGCCCATGGCCGAGGAACCATCGGTTTCGTCCACGGCAAAGACCCAGGAACTCAAGCGCCCCGGTGCCGGGTTCGAGCGCGCCGCCTCGCCCTCATCGACCTCAGGACGCTCATCCGCACGAACCAATCCCCGCGCCGCCGCGTCATCGCCGACCGCCCCGAAATCCCGGGCCCCATCGAAGCCCGCCCTTTTTCCAGATCGGACCGAGAGCAGCGAACCGGCCGTCACGCCGGCGCGGCTGATAGCACGCGCCGAGAGCGTGGAGTTCGGGCTGGATTGCGATCGGATGGTGATCGGACGGTCCGAGAATTCGGAGGACGACCTCGACATCGATCTCAAGGCGCTCAAGCAAGGCGCCGAGCGGGTCTCGCGCAAGCACGCAGAGATCATCCGGCGCGGCGCCGATTATTTCATCCGCGACCTGGGGAGCCTCAACGGGACCTACATCGTGGGACGCGGGCGGCTCGGTCGCGATCAGCTCTACAAGTTGAAGGATCGCGACCAACTCGTGATGGGCGGTACTATATTACAGTTCCGAAAAGGATAGCGGTGCATGATCACGTGTCCGGAATGCGGTGCGACGGCGGATGACGGCGCGAAGTTCTGCGATCGTTGCGGCCGGGGGCTTGAGCCAAAGGCGGCTCAGCCGCCGCCCGCATCGCGGCCCCTCCCGCTTGAGCCCGGCACAACGCTGAAGCACGGCTTCGAGGTGATCGAGCTGCTCGGGCAGACTTCGCTCGAGAATCGCTATCGCGTGCGCCGGGCGATTGGCGCATCCGGGGAAACGCTCGTCCTGCGCGAGCGACTCGGGCCCGAGAGCGCGGCTGAGACCGCGGCTGACGAGTCGATCGAGGGCGCGTCGCCAGCGCCGGTGCGCGCCGAGAATCCCGCCGGGCCGACCGCAAAGACCGCGGAACTGCGGCTGCCCCGCGCGAATCCGGTGCAATCTTCCGAATCGGCAGAAACCGCCGCGACGGGCGCGGGGGGCGAAGCCACCCTCGAAGCCGCGTCCGAAGATGCGCGTCCCGCCGAGCAAGCCGCATCGGCCCCCGCCTCAGCGGAGCAAGCGCCCGCCGCCTCCGCCGGGGCGGTCGCGAACGGAGATCTGCAAGCCGCTTCCGAAGCGCCGGAAGAAAACAGCGCGCAAGCGGCGGTCGAAGAGCCCGCGCCGGCGGAGGATTTGGGCGAGGTGTTCGGGCGCGTCTTCGCGCTGTCGGCGATTCTGAATCATCCGGCATTCCAACGCGCCCAGGAGGGATTCGCCGAAGACGGCCGCGTTTATCTCGTTTACGCCGACCAGGCGCTGCAACCAGTCGTGCCCGAAGGGCGCAAGCTCGCCGAGGCCGACGCGATCGCGGACGCGATCCAGCTCTGCCAGGCGATCTCGTTCGCGCATCGCCGGGGCCTGCGCCTCAACGACATCTGTCCCCAGTCGGTAGCGCTCGGCGCTGACCGGCGGATAAAGGTGACCGGGCTCGACTACGTAAGCAACGACAACGAATTGCAGACCGAGCCGGTTTTCAACGATGGTTACACGGCGCCCGAAATTTGCCGGAGCCGGCCCGTGGACAAGCGCGCCGACATCTTCTCCGCCGGAGCGCTGCTCTACACGTGGCTTACCGGCGAGCGCATCGAGAGCGAGAGCTGGCGCGAGGAGGCGGGGCCGATCCGGTTCTATCCTCCGCACGTCGTCGCGCCCGACCTCGAACAGGCGATCCGCCGCGCCCTGCTGTTCGAGCCCAAGGATCGCTGGGCCACGATCGATGCGTTCAAGGCCGAGCTCATCAAGCTTGCCGCCGCATTCCGGGTCCGCGCGGCGGTGCTGACCGACGTCGGGATGGTGCGCGAGCTGAACGAGGACTCGGCGATGGCGGTGGAATATACGCGAGACTCGCTTGTGGATCCGGCGCACAATTATCTCTACGTGGTCGCCGACGGCATGGGCGGGGCGGAAGCGGGCGAAACAGCATCAGCAATTGCCGTAAGTGCGGTCCGCCGTTATGTTGAGAGCGGGCTTGGAAGCGCCGACGCCGCCGACCCGTGCAAACTAATGATCGCGGCGCTCGAACAGGCAAACCTGAAGATTCTCGAATACCAGGCGGCTCATCCCGAGTCGCGCGGGATGGGATCGACCGGGGTCGCCGCGCTGATCGTTCCGCCGCAGGCGGCGGTGGCCTGGGTCGGCGACAGCCGCGCCTACGTGCTGGCTAACGGCGCGCTCACGCAGGTCACGCGCGATCATTCTCTCGTGCAGCGCCTGGTTGAGATCGGACAGATAACGGCCGAGGAAGCGCGCCATCACGAGCACAAGAACGTGATCACCCGCTCGCTCGGCGCGCGCCGGGACGCGAGCGCAGGCGCCGAGGCGGTTGCGTTCAGGCTCAAGCGCGGCGACCGGATGCTGCTGTGCAGTGACGGGCTTATGGCGCACGTGGATGACCGCGAGATCGGTGAGATCCTGCGCCGCCACAGCGACCCGTACGAGGCGGCCCGGGAGCTGGTATGCGCCGCCAATGCCGGCGGCGGCACCGACAACGTGTCCGTGATCGTGGTGTTCGCGAGCTGACGCCGATGGTGGATTCCTCCAGCACATCCGGACCGCTGCCGGGCCCGCTGGCGCCCGGCACCGTGCTCCAGAACCGCTATTCGATCGAGCGGCTGATCGGCGGGGGCGGGATGGGGATGGTCTATCTCGCCCGTGACCAGCGATTGGCGAACCGGCCGTGCGCGATCAAGGAAATGGTCGACCACTTCATCGACCAGCAGCAGCGCATCGAGGCCAACGAATACTTTGCGCGCGAGGCGGACACGCTCGCCGAGCTCAAGCATCAGGCAATCCCGGCAATCACCGATCGTTTCGACGACCAGAACCGCCACTATCTCGTGATGGAGTACGTCGAGGGGCGCAACCTCGAGGAGGAGATTGCCGCGCGCGGCGAGCCGCTGCCCGAGGGTCTCGTGATCGAGATCGCACGCCAACTGTGCGACGTGCTTGCCTACCTGCACGGGCACGAGCCGCCCATCGTGTACCGCGACATGAAACCGTCGAACGTGATGGTGACGGCGAAGGGCCGCGTGATGCTGGTCGATTTCGGAATCGCGCGGCTGTTCAAGGCGGCGCGCAAGGGGACGATGATCGGCACGCTCGGGTTTGCGCCGCCGGAGCAATACCAGGGTAACGTCGATCCGCGCAGCGACATCTACTCGCTCGGCGCGACGATGCATTACGTGCTGACCGGGCGCGACCCGGAGAAGTTCCCGCCCTTCAGTTTCCCGCCGATCAGGCAGCTTCGGCCCGCCCTGTCGAGCAACCTGGCCGCAGCGATCGACGCCGCGCTCGCCTACGACGTGAACCGGCGCCCCGCGACCGTGCGCGATTTCCGCGACATGCTGCTGTACGGCAAGGGGCTCCAGGCCGGTGCGGGACCGCAGGTCAGCTCACGGAGCGGCACCGCGGACCTGTCGCTGGCCGCGATCGAAGTTCCCGAACCGATCGTGCGGGCGAGGCCTAGAAGCGGTATTCGCCGCGCGATCGGCCTGGTCGCCTTCTCGTGTCTTCTCGGCGGCGCGGCGTTTGGCGCCACCTATCTTTATTCGAATCCCGAGCTTCAGGTTCGGCTCGGGATCAAGCCGCTGATCGACGAGCTTCCCTGGAAGCACGAGGAGATCCTCGCCAAGGCGCGCGAACATCCGCTCGAATTCGAGCAGCTTACGATTGCGCTCTCGACCCGCGAGGGCGCGGCGCTCGGCCCGCCGCAGGCGTCGTTCACCGATACCGACATCACCAACGCGCATTACCTGAAGTGGACCGCCGACTTTAAAAACGCTATGGCGGGGCTCGAGGGGCGCTCCGACAAGGTCGAGGCCCGTTTCTACGACCCCTATGGCCTCCAGATCGCGTCGAGTTCGTCGGACCTATTCGTCGGACCGTCGCAGAAGACCGTGGAGTTTGCCGGCGTCGCGCTGATGCCGGCGATGACCGACCGCTCGCCGGGCCAGTACAAGGTCGCGCTCTACCTGGAGGACCAGATGCTCGCCGAAGAGCGCTTCGCGGTCGCCCAGGACCTGGCCGCGCGCAAGAAGGCCGAAGCGGAGGCGGCCGCGGCGAAGGCCGAGGCGCGCGCGGAGGATGAGCGGCGCAAGCAGGAAGCGATGCGCCTGGCGGAACTCGAGGTGCGCAGGCGCAAGCCGCTGGAACCCCGCACCATCGAGTTCATGAATACGACCAAGACCGGCACGCCGCTGGCCGCGCCGAGCACGACATTCGACGTCTCGAAAGTATTGTTCGTCGGATGGGAAATCACCTTCGAAAACCGCCTCTACAAGCTCGAATCGAACCAGTATCGCGTCGATGCGGTGTACATAGCGCCCGACGGCCGCACGCTCGGCAGCGTGAACGACTGGCAGACGATCGCTCCCGAATCCAGGACCGCGACGTTCAGCGGACGCGTCGGCAATTCCCGGGGCGGCGCGTTTCTGCCGGGTAGTTACACGGTGAACTTCTACTTGAACGGCCAATACTTCGCGCAAAAGAAATTCCGGGTGGTCGCCGATACCGGCGCGCCATACGCGAGCTATCCCTCCGGCGGCGGCTCCGTCAGCGGTACCTCGGTGCCCGAGCAGAGCCTGCTCAGCCCCTCGCTCGCAACCGGCCATATCAACGGCCTTCGCGGCGGCGGAAGTCCCGAACTCGAGCTGCGGCTTCGCCCGCAGGCCAACGGCTTCCTGCACGGGGAGCTGGTCATACACAAGGAAGGATTCGGGGTTAATCCGATCGAAGGCTACGTGCGCGGAAACCAGATCCAGTTCCAGGTTCCATACGGAGCCGATATCTACTACTTCGAGGGCGAACGCTCGGGCGACACGATCAACGGCACTTTCGAATCGAGTCCGTCGGGCGAGCACGGCACCTGGACTGCGCAGTCGAGTTAGGCGCCGGTCGCATCGGAGCCGAAGCGGCGATGCGGCGCGGGCCTGCGCAATCCTGATGGGGGCTGCGATCGGCGGCGCGCGCAAGCGCGCGTGACCGGTTCGCGCCGATCGCAGCGCCTGAGCGCTGGTTCGATCTTCCCCGCTTGAACGCCATCAGGCGACGCGCAATGCTGTGTTCGGACCCGAGATGGCAAGCAAGCTTTCGAGCGAAAAACTCCTCTTCTATGCGGCTGCCGGAGCGCTCGGGGGCTTCGCGGCCTGGGGAGCAGCCGAGCCCTTTTTGGGAATCCGCTACGTTTACGGCCGCGACCTGCTGCTGGGCGCTCTGGTTGGCGCGTTCATCGGCGCGTTTCTCGCCTCGATCGAGGCGCTCAGTGTCGGCCAGTGGCGTCACGCTCTGCGCGGCATCAGATCCGGCGGCGTGATCGGCGCATTTGGCGGTGCGCTGGGATTGCTGATCGGCGAGCTCGCATTCGACATTCTCGGCGGCCTCAACGGGCGGATACTCGGATGGGCCGTGCTCGGGACGGCCGTTGGCCTCGGGGTGGGATGGGCGACGCGGTCGGCCGCGCGCCGGCGCAACGCCGCCCTGGGCGGAGTTCTCGGCGGCGCGCTCGGCGGCCTTTTCTATCAAAGCCTCACATCGACGTTTCCGCAGGCCTTCGGCCGCGCGATTGCGATCGTCGTGCTCGGCGCGCTAATCGGATTCTTTATCGGACTGGTCGGCGAGCTGCTCAAACGCGGGTGGCTGATGGTGGTTCGCAGCCAGAGCCGCAACGCGCGCGAGGGGCGCGAGTATCCGCTGAGCAAGCCGGTCACGATCATCGGACGAGCCGAGGAATGCGACATCGGCCTGTTTGGCGACCAGGCTGTGTTGGGACGTCACGCGATCATCCGCCAGGAAGGAAAAACCTACTACGTGAGTTCCACCAGCGGCGGCCAGGTGCTCGTCAATCGCCAGCCGATCACGGGACGCTGTCCGCTCAAGAGCGGCGACCGGCTCGAAGTTGGGGGGACCTTGTTCCTGTTCCGCGAGCGGGCGCAAGTGGCGGCTCGATAGGCAATCCGGCAATGGAGTTGGGAGCAGCTTCGAAGTTCGCGCTTGGGGCCGCAGCCGCATTGCTGATTGCCGGATGTGCGGCCTTGGGCGGGACTTCCCAGACGCCCGTCGAGACGACCTCGGACCAGACGCTCGAGTACTATCCGTTCCAGGTCAAGGGCTACCAGAACAGCTATCCGAATCGAAGCGTGCTCGTGCTCACGCCCAAGGATGAGCGCGATTTCTCCGAGAGCGGAACAGACAATCACTCGCCGCGCGACGGCAAGCCGGCGGTCGGAATCGTAACCAATCAGGCTGGCAATGTGATCCAGCGCGTGTACAGCGATCCGCTCCCGGCGATCGTCCAGAATGCGATCGCGAAATCGGCCGAGGAGGCCGGGATGACGCCGCGGACCGCGCCGGAAAGCGATTACCATCCCGCCCCGAAGGAAGCGGATGATTACGTCGTGGTCAGCAAGATCACGCGAGGTTGGGTGAGAAAACATCGCGCTGCGGACGGTCAGTTCGGACCGCGATGGATCACCGAGGCGAAATTCGGCCTCGATGTCGTCGTGTACAAACCGCCATTCACGGTCCCCTTCTGGCAGGGAGCATCGAATTCCAGCTACGTCGATCCGCCGGTGGGAAGCTTCGGGCTGGGACCCGAGGACGAAGCGGGAATTTACGACGAGCCCGGCCAGGTGCTATCGGTCGCGCTGACGCGTGCGGTGGCCGGCATCTTCGACCGCCCGGAACTGCGCACGCTGGTCATGGGGGACGAAATCCGCCCGCGCTGAGGCAGTTATGGCGAGAGCGCCCGTTCTCTCAATCCCAGGTCAGATGAGCGCTGCGGGCACAACGCTTACGCGGCACGTGATGACGAAACAGAAGGGGCTCGCGCCTGCCGCGGACCTCGCGCTCATCCTCGAGCGCATCGCGCTCATCGGCAAACGCATCGCGTGCGAGCTCGCGCAGTCATCGATTGCGGGCCAACTCGGTTACACCGGCGCAACCAACGTGCAGGCCGAGAAGGTGAAAAAGCTCGACGCGTGGACCAATGAGGTGTTCCTCGAGACCTTCGCGGACGGTTATCCGGTTTGCAGCCTTATCTCGGAAGAGATGGACAAAGCCCGCCACTGGCCCGAGAACTGCCGCGAGCCGAGCTATGTTGTGCTCTGCGACCCGCTCGACGGCTCGTCGAACACCGACGTCAATTGCTCGCTCGCAACGATCTTCTCGATTCGACGCCGCGCTGCCGGCCACAACACCGCGGTCGCCGATATTCTCCGCCCTGGCACCGAGCAGGTGGCGGCCGGGTACGTGCTCTATGGCCCCGGAACGCAGCTCGTTTACACCGCAGGCGCCGGCGTCGATATTTTTACCCTCGATCGCAGCCTCGGCGAGTTCATCCTGTGGCGCGAGAACGTCAGGATGCCCCCGCGCGGGAGCACCTACGCGGTCAACCAGGGCAACGCCGGCAAGTGGCATCCCGGGGCGCGCAAGTTCATCGACCACATCACCAGCCGCAAAGACAAGTCCACCAGCTATTCGCTTCGCTACTCGGGCGCGTTCGCCGCGGACTTCCATCGCTGCCTGCTAGAAGGCGGTATCTACCTCTATCCCGGCGAGGTCTCCGAGGGCGGCAAGAGCACGGGCAAATTGCGCCTGATGTACGAGCTGGCGCCGCTGTCATTCGTGGCGGAGCAGGCGGGCGGCCGCGGATCGACCGGAAAGGGGCGCATCCTCGAGGTCGTCCCTGCGGCAATCCACGAGCGGCAACCGATCTACATCGGAAGCGCCGCCGAGGTTGAGCTCGCCGAGAAAATGCAGGTCGAAGCCTGAGCAGGCATCGGCGGATTTTCTTCAGCACCCCGCTATCGTTGCGGCGCGCTGCGCGCGTGTCCCGCGCCGAATCGTGGCTCGAAGCCGACGCATCGGCTGATCAAGCTCGCGTCGTGCTGCGGCGCTTCGCCTCTTGTCTCAACCGGGAGGGCAGAAGATTAATGGATGAGGCGATCTTTCATCTCCCTGCGCCGACAATCGTGGCTTGCTGCGCGTTTGCGAGCGCACGCTGAACAGCGTCGGGAGGCAGCGGCGATGGCAGCTCTTATTCTGGCGGGCGATGTCGGGGGGACGAAAACCCTCTTGTCACTGTTCGAGGTGACCGCCAGTGGACTTAAGTTCGTGCGCGAACGCCGTTACGCCACCGCGATGTTCAAGAGCCTCGAGGAGGTATGCGGGGATTTTTGCGACGGCACGTATGAGATCGACGCCGCGTGTTTTGGCGTTCCGGGTCCGGTGATCGATGGCTATGCGCAGGCGAGCAACCTGCCGTGGAGGATGTCGCAGCAGTCGCTCGCGGACGCGCTCAGATGCGGCCGCGTGAAGCTGATTAACGATCTTTGTGCGACCGCGCTCGGCGTCCGCCATCTCGGTCCCGGCGAATACGAATTGCTGAACGCGCCGGCGGCGCCCGTTAAGGATGGCAATATCGCGGTCATAGCCGCCGGGACCGGGCTGGGCGAGGCGGGGCTGATCTTCGAGGAGGGCGAGTACTACGCGATTGCGTCCGAGGGCGGCCATTCGAGCTTCGCGCCGCACGGCGATGAGCAAATCGATCTGCTGTGCTTCCTGGAACATGAATTCGGTCACGTGAGCTGGGAGCGGGTGGTCTCAGGACCGGGCCTGGTCAACGTGTATCGATTCCTCCGGTCGCGCGCGCGAGAGCAGGAGCCGCAATGGCTGCGCGAGCGCATGAGCGCGGGAGATCCCGCCGCGGCGATCAGCACCGCGGCGATCGATGGCCGCGACCCGGTCTGCGGTCGCGCTCTTTCGATGTTTTGCGCTATGTACGGATCGGAGGCCGGCAACCTGGCGCTCAAGCTGCTCGCACGGGGCGGGGTGTTCGTGTGCGGAGGAATCGCACCGAAAATCCTGCCGATGCTCAAGGGTGGGGAGTTCATGCGCGGCTTCACCGACAAGGGCAGGCTCTCCGCAATCCTGGCCGGAATCGAGGTCCGCGTGTCGCTTAACACCGACGTCGCGCGGCTGGGCGCTGCACGCCGCGCCGCTGCGATGCTTTAGGGTGGTCTTGGTGTCGTCCATATTGGAGGTATTTGTATGACCAAGCGAGTCAGGGAAATTCTCAGCTACTACGAGTCGGAGAATGCGGGCGTGCGCAGCAATCTCGCCCGCATCATGAACCACGGCAAGCTCGCCGGGACCGGCAAATTCGTGATCCTCCCGGTTGACCAGGGATTCGAGCACGGTCCGGCGCGAAGTTTCGCGCCCAATCCGCCCGCTTATGATCCGCGCTATCATTTCCAGCTCGCGATCGACGCCGGATGCAATGCGTATGCGGCGCCGCTCGGATTTCTACAGGCGGCGGCCGCCGAGTACGCGGGCGAGATTCCGCTCATCCTGAAGCTCAACAACCACGACGTCCTGAACGATGAGAAGGATCCCGCGCCGTCGGTTACGGGCAGCGTCCATGATGCGCTCCAGCTCGGATGCGCTGCGATCGGGTTCACGATTTACCCCGGCTCGACGCAGAGCAAGTCGATGTACCAGGAGCTGCGCGAGATCGCGCAGGAAGCCAAGGCGCACGGCCTCGCGGTGGTGGTGTGGTCGTATCCGCGCGGGTCGGGACTGAGCAAGCAGGGCGAGACCGCGGTCGATGTGGTCGCATACGCGGCGCAAATCGCGGCGCAGCTTGGCGCCAACATGATCAAGGTGAAGCCGCCGGCCGCGCACATCGAACTGGCCGAGGCGAAAAAGGCCTATGACGCCGCGAAAATCCCGCTCGAACCGCTCTCGGCGCGCGTCAGGCACGTCGTGCAGTCGGCGTTCGACGGGCGGCGGATCGTCATTTTTTCCGGCGGTCCCCGCGAGGGCGACGATCAGTTGCTCGGCGAGGTGCGCGAAATCCACGCGGGCGGCGGTTTTGGTTCGATCATCGGGCGCAACTCCTTCCAGCGGCCCAAGGAGCAGGCGCTCCAACTGCTTGGCAAGGTCATGGAGATTTACCGGAGCTGACCGCGCGCCTCCTCGCACGAGCGCGCAGGAGAACGGTTGAGATGGATTACAGCGAGTACCAGCACCTTCTGTTCGAGCGCAAGGACGACGGCATCCTGCTCATCACGATCAACCGCCCCGAAGTTCTCAACGCGACCAACAACCGCCTGCACTGGGAACTCTCGCACGTCTGGCTCGATATCGCCGGCGATCCGGAAACCCGCGTCGCGATCGTTACCGGCGCGGGCCGCGCGTTTTCAGCCGGCGGCGACCTCTCGATGATCGGGCGGATGGCGGGCGATGGGGTGAACGTCGCGCGGGCGTGGAAGGAAGCCGGCGACATCGTCTACAACATGATCAACCTCGACAAGCCGATCATCTCCGCGATCAACGGGGTTGCGGTCGGTGCGGGGCTGGCGGTCGCTCTCATGGCCGACATCAGCATTGCATCCGACTCGATGCGCATCACGGACGGCCACCTTCGCCTCGGCGTCGCCGCGGGCGATCACGCGGTCATCATCTGGCCGCTGCTGTGCGGGATGGCGAAGGCGAAGTATTACCTGATGACCGCGGACTTCATCGATGGCCGCGAGGCGGAGCGAATCGGGCTGGTGAGCCTGTGCGTGCCGGCCGGCGAATTGATGGCGAAAGCGATGGAGGTGGCGCAAAAGCTCGCGCGCGGCCCGCAGCAGGCGGTGCAATTCACCAAACGCGCGCTCAACAATTGGCTGCGCGCCGCCGGACCCGCATTCGACGCATCGCTCGCGTTCGAGATGCTGGGATTCTTCGGCGCCGACCTGGCCGAGGGGGTCAACGCGCTGCGCGAACGGCGTCAGCCGTCCTTTCCGGGACTCAAATGACGCTGGCGCGCGTGCGGGATGGTTCTTTTTCCGGGGCGCGGGGCCTGTACCGTCGCCGGTTTCTAGGGTAAGTTTCGACAAGATGGAACGCTGCTGCCGAAAACAGAGAGGACTCACATGAGAAAAGTTGCGACACTTGCAACCGCGGCAATGCTTGGTCTCGCATTCGCCGTCAGCGTGCCGAGCGCGTACGCGGGCTCCAAGGTTGATTGCGACGCTGTGATGAACGAACTGAACAGCGGCAAGAAAGCAAAGGAAGTCGCGGCGGACCTGAAGATATCGGTTTCCAGCGTCAATCGGTGCAAGCGGCATGCAAAGGAAGCCGCCAAAGCCGAAACCAAGACCATGCCGCGGGCTGCTGCCTCGGCTGTGGCTCCCGGTGCGCCGGGGGCGCCCAGCGCCGCCGCATCGCCTGCGGCTGGCAAGTAATCACTGCCTGACGTCATCGGCCTCGCGCCGAATCTGACAAGGCGGCTGAACGCGTTCGGCGCGAACCGGGATCGCGCCTGAGCTCCCGCACGCCCGAGAGCCAGATGGCCAAGTGTGAGCTTTGCGAGCTGCGCGACTACACGCAGCGCTACTGCCAGTTCGTGTTCCCCTTCCGGTTCACGATTCTGGATTGCGATTCGTGCGATACGCCGATGGTGGTGCTCGGCGACCATCGCGCGATCCCGACCGACGAGGAGCGCGCATTCATGATCGACGCGCTCTCGGTGGTCGCGCGCGCAAAGTACGGCGCGGATCGATTCGTGATCGACGGCGTGATGCGGCAGATCCCCGATCACTGCCACATCCATGCGCGCCCGATCCTATGGCGTTGAGCCCAAGCCGCGCTCTCTAGCGCGAGCGCACTTCCACCGAACGGAACGTTCCCAGCAGGCGCGGATAATCCGAGCGCAGGGGCGCGATCTGCGCGGGCGGCTGGTAGGTCGGTATGACTATCACGCGCACGGCGGATGGGCCTTGCGGCGCCGGGCCCCTGGGTGAGACCGGCACCATATCCGCGCGGCGCGACGGCGGCAGGTAATAGAGCGCCGTGTCGGGTACGCCGCCGAAGTCGGCCACTCCAAATTTCTCACCGACCGCCGTAGTCTCGGCGGCGAACGCGACCGCCTCGCGCATTTGGACGTCGCGAGGCTTGCGATCATAGGAGATGACCCGCGCCACCATCAGGACGGCCAAAGCCGCCACCAGCGCCGCCTGAGTCCTTTTCCCGCCAATCGCGCTGATGCCAATTGCAGCGAGGAGGAAAAAGGGGATGAAGGAGGGCAGCACGTACCGGGTTACGTCCATCGGGAACAGCAGATACGAACCTGCCAGCAGCGAAAGCGGCGGAAGCCACATCCAGACCAGCGCGAATACGATCGCATCGCGGCGAGTACGCCACCCTGCCGCCACGCCCCAAACCGCCAGTACCGCCAGCGCCGCAAACACCCAGCCGCCGCTTGCGCTCTCGAAGGCCTGCAGCGGATCGAGCAACCCGGGCGGCGGGATCCACGTCAGCACCCCTCGATGTATTCTCGCGGAAAGCTGAGCGACGCTCGAGGCGAACGGCGCAAGAATGAGAACCCCCGCCGCCAGCGCCGCGGCTGCTTGCCAGACTCGGCGGCGCGCGGCGCCGCCTGTAACCGTGCGCGCGATCGCGTACCATCCGAGCCAAGCCGCCTCGGCAATGAACGCGAGCGAGGCGGTGAAATTCGAAGCGATCGCAAATGCAGTGAACGCTGCCACCGCGGCGGAATTCGCCCATCCCCCGCGGCGCAACCCGCGCACGAAAAAACCCGCCTGCGCCAGGATCATTGCGAGCATCAGCGCGTACATCCGCGCCTCGCGCGAGTAGCGGATGAGCACGAGGCTGGCCGCCGAGATCACTGCGGTGAACGCCGCGATGCGGGTTGCATTGCGGCGCGAGTTCGCCTCAGTTTCGGATCCGTTCGCCAGCAGCAACAGTTCGCGGGCGGCGAAGAAGACCAGTGCGATCGCAATTGTGCCGAGCAGCGCCGAGAGCGCGCGCATAGAAACTTCGCCCTGACCGAAGATCGCCATCCAGCCGTGAAGGATGGCCTCGTGGAGCGCGAGCTTGCCGGGGTTTTTCTGTTCGTGGATTCGCACGACCTCGGCGAGCGTCGGCGCGCTCGCCGCCTTCCACGTTACCGCCTCATCGATCTCCAATTCGTTTGTGCCGAGATGGCTGAACCGCAGCCATCCGCCCCCGGCGACCGCAGCCGAGACCAGGACCCAGCTTTCCAGGTCGAATCCGCTCCCGCGAAGGCGGCGCGCACCGCCCCGGCCGGCGGTGGGACTCGATTCAGATACGCAAGGAGCGTCGCTCACGATGATTGCTGCGGGATCAATTGGCGCTGAGCGCTACGATACATCGGCAGCTTCGCCCTCTCCACCGGCGCGGCGAACTTTGCCGCATGTTTCTTGCCGCGCATGGCGCTTCTGAACGCGCGGTCGATGGCACTGAGAGCCATACCAAGAGTAGTGACGCAAGAAAACCGAGAACTCCCCGCGCTGGCAAAGTCGCATCGAGGGCTTGCTCCGAAGCGGCTAGAACCGGGAAACGGCGCAAAACCGACATTCAGTGCGTTTGGTAACCGGGCTGCCTTGTGGTATATGCGCGCCCGTACTCAGCGCCTAGTGGGGTGCGGCGCTGCCCCGTATCGGGAGGCAGCAATGCTTTCCGGAAAGGGGCTCTGCAGGGAGGTACCGGGGGAATGGCTACCGGCACGGTTAAGTGGTTCAGTCCTAAGAAGGGCTACGGGTTCATCACTATGGAGGATGGTCGAGAGGTCTTCGTCCACTACAGCGCCATCGACGGCACCGGCTTTCGCTCGCTCGAGCAAGGCGACAAGGTGCAGTTCGAGGTCGCTCAGGGACCGAAGGGCCTGCAAGCCTCCAATGTGAGCCGCGGCTAGAATCACAATTCCGACAAAATCGCGGGCGGCTTGACTATCGATACCGCGCGGGGCGGAGTGCGGTTGTGCCCCCGTGCGCCCGATTGGTCCGAGAACCGATCGCACTCATCGGCGCGGCGAGCGTTTACCGCTAGGCGCCCCGGCGGGGCAGCAGGCGGCCCGTTCGCGCCATGTAAGCGCGATACTCGTCTCCGAAGCGCGCGGTCATTACCGCCTCCTCGCGCGGCAGGCGCGACACGATCACGGCTGTGAATACCGCGATAAATCCGCCTCCGATAAACCAGTTCGCCGACAGCAGCAGGAACGAGATCAGAATCGCGTAGATGGCCGTGTACATCGGATGGCGCACCCACCGGTATGGCCCCGATGTCACCAGGCGATGTTCGGGGCGCAGATGAAGCGTTCCTCGGAAGTTGCGGCCCAGTTCGCGATGCACCCGCCACAGGCCGGCGACTCCCACCGCCCCCACCGGCGCCCCCAGCCAGCGCAGCCATCCGGGAAGCGGCAGCGCCGCCCACGCCATCCGCGCGGGACTCACCAGGTACGTGATTAACGCAGCAAACCCGGCCAGTCCCGCGATGCTTCTGAGCGTGACGTTCAGCCAGCCCTCGAACTCCTCGCTTCCCCTGCCCGACTCGAACGATTGCGCCTGATAGTAGACCCGGATCGCGGCGGTTAGAGCGAGCAGCGTCGCGAGCGCGAGGCGGAACGGGTGGTCGTCGTGCATCGCTCGTTACGCCGCGCGGGCTCTACACCAGTTCGAGCGAGAACTCGCCGCGGCGCACCGCCCCGCCGACTATGGATGCGTCTGAAAGGCCGGCGTTCTGGAGATCGGCCAGCAGCGCCGTCGCGTCGCGCTCGGCAATCGCGATCAGCAGTCCGCCCGAGGTTTGCGGGTCGAACGCGAGCGTCGCCATCTCGCCTGCGATCTCATCGAGAATCTTCACGTTGGGGCCGTAAAACTCGCGGTTGCGCGTTCCGCCCGCTGGAATCATTCCCGCCCGCGCCAATTCGAGCGCGCCGGGAAGCAGCGGAAGATCGGATTCCTCGAAGACCAGCGTCACGCCGCTTCCATCAGCCATCTTGAAGGCGTGCCCCATGAGCCCGAAGCCGGTGATATCGGTCGCCGCATGCACGTCGTACTTCAGCATCGCGGCGGCCGCGCCCGCATTGAGCTGCGTCATCATTCGCACCGCGGCGGCGTATTGATCGGCGGGCAGCCGATCGCGCTTGAACGCGGTCATCAGAACTCCGGTGCCAAGCGGCTTGCTGAGCAGGAGCACATCGCCCGGCCGAACGCCGACGTTGCGGACCACACGGCGCGGGTCGATGACTCCGGTCACCGCCATTCCGAATTTCACTTCCTCATCGGCCACCGTGTGTCCGCCCGCGATCGTCACGCCCGCCTCGCGCGCCTTTTCCGATCCGCCGCGCAGAATCTCGGCGAGCATCTCGCCGGGCAGCCCCGTCTGCGGCCAGCATACGATGTTGAGCGCGGTGAGCGGCCGCCCGCCCATCGCATAGACGTCCGACAGCGCGTTGGCCGCGGCGATCTGGCCGTAGGTGTACGGGTCATCGACGATCGGCGTGAAAAAATCGACGGTGCTCACGATCGCGAGATCTTCCGCGATACGGTACACACCTGCGTCATCGCCGGTGGAGATTCCGACGATCAGATCGGGGTGGCTCGGCAAGTCGAGCCGAGCGAGCACTTGCGCAAGGTCCGCCGGACCGAGCTTACCGGCTCAACCCGCGGACTTGCATCGGGCGGTCAGGCGGATGAGTTCGCCGCGCGATGCGTTGCTGTCCTTTGCATCTGCCATGGCGTCATTTTTGCGCATCGCGGCCGCGATGTCAGCCCGCCGTCGTGCGCAGGCGGCGCGCGTCGCCGACCCGGGTCGTCAGGCCGCAATGGTCGAAATAGTCGAGCAGCGCGATCGCAAACTTTCGCGATGCGCCGAGCAAGTCGCGATAAACCGCGGCGGTGATCTCGGGATTGCGGCCGAGATGGGCGACCAGGCGCGCGCGTGCGGACTCGAACGCGGCGCGGCTGAAATAGAGATCGGCCGCAATCTTGATGACTCGGCCCTCGCGCTCCATCGCGGAAAGTACGCTTCGAAGCTGGGCAATATCCGATGCGCCAAGTTTGAGCGACGCGGCGAGTTGCTTGAGATCGGGTGGCTGCAACTGCGCCTCGACCAGCGCCTTTTCCACCTGCCGCCCGAGCCTGCCCGCATCGCCGCCGAGTTCGACCCGATGGCTCCCGAGCCTGAGCACGCTTTCCTCGCGGACGATCCCGGTCTCTCGCGCGAGACGGTCGGCAAGCGCGCGGAATGCGCGCGCGCCGACTTCATACGGAAGCCGCGTCCGCAGCGCTTCCATCTCAAGGCCGGGCGAAAGCGGCTCGGCCTTGTGATGAGCGGCAAGGGCGGCAAGCGCAGCATTCTTCACCTCGTCCCACTTGCGCCGCGTGGTGAAGCCCTCTTCATCGCCCATCGAAATCTTAAGAAACCGCGCATCGCGCAGTGCGGGCCCTGTCTCGCTCTCGGACAGATCGAGCAGCAACCCAACACGCGCCGCGCTCAGCGCGAAACTTTCCTGCAAATCGATCAGCGCTTCGATTGCAGCCGGGCCGGTCGAGTCGCGAAGCGCCAGAAGATTGTTCCGGTACGCGTCGAGCGGCTTGCGCGCGCGGCGTCCGGCCGGGTTGAGTACGATCCCGCCGCCCAGGGTGCGGACGTTGGTCTCATCGCGGATGACGAAGCGGTCGGCGCGAAGCGCCACCACCGGGTCGTCGGTCACGATTTGCGCGAGGCCGGCGGATTTCGGCGCGATCGCGGCCGCATCCTCCAGGACGATCGCACGCGCCATCGATTCGGCCGTGCCGATGAAGAGCCGGATGCGCTGATTGTTCTTGAGCGCGCGCTTCGCCGCGGGCCGAATCTCCAGCCAGGCGTCGATGCGCGAGGTTGCGAAATCGAGCCGCTCGTCGGCGAGCACCCGGCCGCGTCCGAGATCGATGCGCTCGGCGCCGGTCAGGTTGAGCGCGACGCGCTGGCATAACCCGGCACTCTCAACCGATTCAGAATGGACCTGTATCGAGCGCACGCGCACTTCCTGCCCGCCCGGGAGCACGCGCAGCTTCTGCCCGACGCGCACCTCCGCCCCCATCGCGGTTCCCGTCACCACCGTGCCGTGGCCCTTGATTACGAATGCGCGGTCGAGCGGGAGGCGGAACAGGCCGGTGGGCCGGCGCGCCTCGAACCCCTCGAGCTGGCGGACTATCTCGGCGCGCAACTCATCGAGACCCGCGCCGGTCACCGATGAGACAGGAATTGTCGGCGCCCCGGCGAGCCGGGTTCCCTCGGCAAGCAGCTCGATCTCGTCGCGCACCTGGGCGATTCGCGCGGCGTCGGCGAGGTCGGCCTTGGTGATGATGAAAATCCCGCGGCGCGTGCCGAGCAGGTGCAGGATGTCGAGATGCTCCTCGCTCTGCGGCATGACACCGTCGTCGGCGGCGACGGTGAAGAGCACGAGGTCGATCCCGTGCGCGCCCGCGAGCATGTTGCGGATGAAGCGCTCGTGGCCCGGAACATCGACCACGCCCGCCCGGGTCCCATCGGGCAGCGTGAAGTAGGCAAACCCGAGATCGATCGAGATTCCGCGCTCCTTCTCCTCCTTGAGACGATCGGTGTCCTGACCGGTGAGCGCCTTGATGAGCGCGGTCTTGCCGTGGTCGATATGCCCGGCGGTGCCGATGATCGCGTGGGTGACCTGCGCTGCCATCGCAGGCCAGAGCTTACACCGCGCGCGAAGGCTGCCGAAACGCGGGCCGCCGGGCCGGCCGGATCAGCTCATCTGGCTGGTCCACGCCGCCAGGTCGAAGTAGTCGCGCCAGGCCGCGATCTTGCCGCCGCGCACTTCGAACACGCCCGCAACGGGCAGCTCGACTCGCTTGGCGCCCATGTCGAAGATGTCGATGCGTTCGTTGAACACGATCGCGCCCGCCGATGCGCTGTTCAGCACCTTGAATTCGACCGCGCGCGCCATCGGGAGGAACATGTTGATCACGGCGCGAATCGCTTCTTTGCCCCGCGCCGGCGCCATCGGGATGTTGTGATAGACGGCGTCGTCGGCGAAGAACGTCATGATTTCCTCGAGGTTGCGCCGAGACCACGCAGCGATGAATCGATCGACGACCTGCTCGCTTTCGGTTGCCATGGGCGGTTCCTCCTTCGGCCGGATTGGCGCTATTCGTGATCGAGATAGAAGCGGTCCTCGTCCTTGTTATATCCGAACAACTCTGCCCAGCGCCCCCAGTTGACCACGGTCGAGAAGAGCCGTTCGGGCTTTTCGCTCGGCAGCAGCATCGCGAGATGCTCGAGCACGACTTTTCTGCTGACCGAGCGATCCTTCTCGCCGCGCAGCAGGCGGACGAGATAGCTGAAGAGATTGAGCTTTTTGAGCTGCTGGCGCACCAGCAGCTTGCGATGGTTCACGTCGGCATCGATGATTTGCTTGCCGAGCGGTTCGAGCACGACGTCGCCCGCGGGCGTTGAGACAAATCCGAGGATTTCCGCGGCCTTCATCACCTTGAGCAGGTCGCCGAAATCGAACTGCAAGTCGCGCGCGATCTTGTAGCCGTCCTCGCGGCCGCCGCGATCTTCCAGAAACTCAAGGAGCCCGAACACTACGGTCAGGTGGCAATCGGGAATCGGATGGATATCCGCGTGAGGCATCAGCCGCGCTCCTCGATTAGTGAGAATACCTTGTCGGACAGCGCATTGAATGCCTCGGTGCGCCGGTCGCGCGGGCGCGGCAGCTCCACCTTGAGGTCGGCGACCACCCGCCCCGGACCGGTGGTGAAGACGATAATCCGATCGGCGAGTTCCACCGCCTCCTCGATGATGTGGGTGACCATCACGATGGTGTGGACCGACATCTCGGGCGCCCGCCAGATGTCGAGCAATTCCTCGCGCAACGTGATCGCCGTCAGCGCATCGAGTGCGGAAAACGGCTCGTCCATCAGCAGCACCCTTGGCTCAACCGCGAGCGCCCGCGCCAGTCCGACGCGCTGTTTCATTCCGCCGGACAGCTCGCGCGGATAGGCCTCCTCGAAACCGTCGAGGCCGACTTTGTCGATATATTTGCCGGCGATCTTCTCGCGCTCCTCGCGGCTCACTCCGCGCGCCTCCAGGCCCATCTCGATGTTCGCTTTGACCGTGAGCCACGGCAGCAGCGCGAAGGACTGGAACACCAGCGCGGATTCAAGATTGATCCCGTCCACTTGCCGGCCTCGATAGAGCACCTGCCCGGAACTCATCGGTATGATCCCGTTGATTATTCTGAGCAGGGTCGACTTGCCGCATCCCGACGGCCCCACCAGCGCCACGAACTGGCCCTCCTCGACGGCGAAACAGATGTCATCGAGGACGCGCAGCGTTCCCTTCGGCAGGGCGAAGCTTTTCGAGACGTTCTTGAGTTCGAGGAGGGCCATGGGTCAGAAGCGTCAGCGTCGCACATGCCGTCAGTAATCGAGCCGGTAGCGCTCGGTTGCGAGATCATAAAGCCTGCGCCATATCAGGCGGTTCAAGGTTATCACCACCAGCACCATCGATAGCAGGCTCAGCAGGATCATCGTTCCATTCCCGGTCCGATAGGTTGCGTCATCGAGCAGCGCGCCCAGCCCCATCACCTGGTAGGTGTGTCCCCGGTAAACGAAGAACTCCGACAGGATGAGCGCGTTCCATCCGCCGCCCCACGCGGTGAGGCTGCCGGTGATCAGCGAGGGCATCACCGCGGGCAGCGTCAGTTTGCGCCAGGTCGCCAGCCGCGACAGTCCGAACGCGCGCGCGGCCTCCTTGAGATCCTCGGGCACCTGGTTCACCCCGGCCAGCAGATTGAACAGCAGGTACCACTGCATCCCGGTCAGAATCAGCAGGACCGAGGCGAGGTTCATCCCGCCCGTCACCTTGATCACGAACAGCACGATCATCGGGAAGAGCGCGGTGGCGGGGATCGAACCGGCGATCTCCGCGGCGGGCGCGAGGATGCGGTTGAAGCGCGGACTTTCGGCCGCCGCGAGCGCGCACGGAACCGTCCACCCAAGCGAGAGCGCGTACGCGACGATCATTCGGAGCGTTGATGCGATCGTCGCCGCGGGAATCTCTCTCACCTCTGATGGCCACGGCTGGAGCAGAGCACGCGCCAGCGCGATCAGCCCGGCGGCCACGGCGTATGCGCTGGAAATCAGCAGCGCGCCCGCCACAAGGATCCGCATCGCCCGGCCTGCCTGCGCGGCGCGCTCGCGCGATACCAGGTGGACCGCCGGAACCGAGGCGATCGCCCGTTTGAGCGCGCGCGCCGGCGGACGGAACAACGCCTGCACCGATTGCGCGATGCGCGGGCCAACCCACCCGAGCACGCCCGGCATCCCGAGCGAACGGGCCGGTCCCGACGACGCGGCGAACTCGAATCGGAATTTCTCCGCCCACGCCGACAGCGGCTGCCATACGATCACATCCATCGCGACGATCACCGCGAGCAGCATCAACAGTCCCAGGACCATGTCCAGGGTCTGCCCGCGGTCGGCCGTCTCCATCAGGAAGCTGCCCAGCCCGGGCAGGCGGTAGGACTGAGCCGGGCCGACCGAGATGATTTCGCAGGCGATCAGGAAGTACCATCCCGCAACCCACGACAGGATCGAGTTGTACACGAGCTTCGGCACGGACGCGGGCATGAGCAGCCGCCTGAACTTGAGCCACCCCGATGCGCCGAACGCCTCGAGCGCCTCGAGTGAGTCGGCGGGAATCGTCTTGACCGCCTCGAAAACGCCCAGCGTCATGTTCCATGCCTGGCTCGTGAAAATGAGGAAGATCGCAGCCATCTCGACTCCGAGCCGGCCTCCGTGCGCGAGCGCCACGAAAAAATAGATCGCGGCGGGAAAAAATCCGACCACCGGCACCGACTGCGCGATATCGACCGCGGGAATCAGGACCCGCTCCCAGAGCCGACCGCGTGCCGCCGCCATCCCGTACGGGATCGAAAATGCCAGCGCGAGCAGATACGCCGCGAGCATCCGGTAGAAGGAGCAGTACGCATAGTACGGCAGCTTTCCGATCGAGACCGAAACTCGCGGAGCGTGCAGGATGATCGCGCGCTCGCGGTAAGCGAAGAACAACGCGAGCATCGCCGCGAGCACCACAAACGAGAGCGCTCCGTTGATGAATTGTCGCGCGCCTATGGCTGGCCGGTTCATTCCCCGTTCACCGCGAACCATCAGCATAACGGCGCTGCCGCCTGGCTCAAACATCTCGGCATCTTGATTGGTGGATAACTTTCGCCCGCCCGCGCGTTGACTTTGGACGCGGCGGCAAATACGGCTTCGATCGTGGCGGACGGCGATACACCGGAACCGGAGGAGTGGCATCTCGGAATCGAGCCGGGCGAGCACCGCGAGGCGGTGCCTCCACCAGAGGTGCAACCCGAGCCGACGGTCGATCTGAGCGCGGCGCGGCTCGACCGGCCGCTCTACGTGCTGACCGCCGAGCATCTCGGGTGGATCATTATCGCCGTCTACGCGATCGCGAGCCGGATGATCGCGCTCGGAGCGCGTCCGCTTTCCCCCGCTGAGTCGCGCGCGGCGCTCGGCGCGCTCACGCTGGCGCGCGACGGCATCGGGACGCTCTCCGCGCATCCCGAGATGCATCTGACCTGGATCGAGGTCGCCCAGGTATGGATCTTCAGCTTGCTGGGCGCATCGGATTGGACCGCGCGCCTTGCCTTCGCGCTTTGCGGGCTGCTGCTGGTCGCGACGGCGCTCGCGATGCGGCCGTATGCAGGACGCGCGGGCGCGCTGGCATTGGCGGCGATGCTCGCGCTTTCGCCGAGCATCACGTGGTTTTCGCGCAGTGGTGAAGCGGCGGTGCCGGCGCTCGCGTTCGCGATGGCGGCGATCGCGCTGATGCTCTCGATTTCCCACCGCCCGACGATGCTGCGGGCTGTGGGCCTCGGATGCGCGAGCGGAATCGCGCTTGCCTCCGGGCCAGTCGGCGCCGGCGTCATGGCGACCGCGGCGATTGCGCTTGGGATGGCCGGCGCCTGGATCGCGATCACCGGCGCCGATACCTGGCTCGCTGTCAGGGTCTGGTGGACGCGGCGCCGCTTGCTCGTGATCGTGGCGGCCGCCGCAACGATCGCCGTGTGGTGGTTGTTTGAGTCTCTGTTCTTCGCCACCTCGGCGGTCGGCGTGATCACGGATGAGCTTCGATCGCTGGCGCAGGGCGCAACGCCGTGGTCGCTCGCCGGCGCGGCCGCCTTCTACGCGCCGATGCTCGGATTCTACGAATTTGGAATCGTGATTGTCGCGCTGGCCGGGCTGGTTGCCGTTGTGGGCGGGCGAGTGCGTTCGCGGTTCGCCGCGTGGACCCTGCTCTGGACGCTCGCGAGCGTCGGCGCGATCCTGGCTCTGCCCGCACATCGAACCGAGATGGTGGTGGCGATGTGCGTGCCGATGGCGTTGCTCGGCGCGTGCGGCGTCGAGTGGCTGCATCACTCGCCAGGCTGGTCCGTGGCTCGCTACGCAGCAGCCGCGATCGGCGCGCTCACGTTGTATGGGCAAGTGCTGACCAATGTCGTGTATGCGGCGCCCGATGCGAGCGAGGCGCCGTGGCATCGGCACGCAGTGCTTTTTTGGACCGATCCGGCGACCACGATCCAGGCGCCGGCCGAATGCGCGCACGCCGAGGCATCGATCGAGGCCGCCGATCGCTCCGCGGCGGTCAGCGACGACCTGCCGGAAATTCAATGGTATCTGCGAGATTCGGCCGCGACCGATGCCGCCAGCGCGACCATCGTCGCGGCTCCGGCGCCGCGCGATGCGGGCCTGGCTGAAGAGAATCTCGCCGTGCGCGTTTTCGGCGTCGAGGAGACCTGGAGCCCGGACCTGCATGCGCTGACGCCTGGTGCCGCTGTGCGCTATCTGTTCACGGCGCAGGCGTGGAGCGCGATTGAGATTCGCGATGCGGAACTCCGGGTGCAGGCGTCGGCCAAATCCAGCGCGCCAACCGTTATCGTGGCGCCTCCGTCGCAGCCGTCTCCCGTGCCGAGCCCATCTCCGACGCCGGCGGCCCCGTGATCGCATACCGGCCTCGCCGGCGATGCGACGTCCCCGGACCAGGCATGGGCGGGAAGCGATTTGCCTGATGCCGGGCGCTTTGCGATAAACTGCTGGAAACCTTTGGCGCTCTGCGCGGCCGTGCGCGCAGCCGGTGCCTCAGCCGATCTCATTCGCAGGAGCCCAGATGGATTCTTTCCTGAGCTATCTCCAGCAATTGGACCTTCATCCGGTCGCTGACCATTTCACGATCGGGGTCCTGGCCATCGCCGTTCTTATCGACCTCGTCGCGAGCCTCGCGCCCGCGCGCGCCTGGATTCGATACACGGCGCTCACGCTGATGATAATCGGCGCGGTGGCCGCCGGGGCGTCTTATGCGACCGGGGATATGGAGGCGGACCGAATCTGGAAGGCGCTCGCACCCGAAGTGAGAGAGGTTCTTCATCGCCACGCGCAGATCGGCGAGTATCTCGCGGTTGCCTTCGCGATATTGGCGGTATGGCGGATTCTGATCGAGTCGCTCGGCTTCATGTCGGGTTCGCGGCCCGTCTACCTGATAGTTGCTCTGGTTGCGGTCGGGACCCTTTTCTACGTTGGTCACCTGGGCGGCAAGCTCGTGTACACCTACGGCGCGGGAACGGCGCTGACCGCGGCGCAGGCGGTCACATCGGAGAGCGCATCGCCCGCCGGCACGCCGACCCCGGCATCCGCCTTGCCGACGGTAACGGTGCCGACGGCGATGCCGATGATCCCGGCGCCGCCACCGGCGACATCAACGCCCGCACCGGAGCCATCGGCGGCCACGACGCCCGAGGCGCACGCCAAGCCGGCGCAGTCGCCTCCGCCGAACCCGCCAGCGGCTCCATCGACGTCGCCGACGGCGTCAAAAATTTAGCTGCGGCGCGCCTCGGCGATGCGGTATTCTCGGAGAAACAGCTCGCTCGTCGCGAAAAGGCTCTGACAGAACGCTGCGAAAACATCTCCGCGCGACTCTTGAACCGGGCCGATTTGCGGCGCACGCTCGCCCCGCGATGGGAGACGCCTTCGAGCCGCTCCGATGCCCGCATCGCGTGAGATAGTCATTTCGCCGCGCGCGGCGTACCGAATCGCCAAGGCCCGCGCGTTCGTCGAGGCGGCCGGCGCTTCGGGGGAGATGCTCGTGGTCTCCTGGGCGCGCGAGTCCGCCGACGATCTGGTGCGCGCGCATGCGGCCGCACGCGGCGCGAGCGCCGGAATCCATCGCATGAGCCTCAACCGGCTCGTCGGCCTGCTCGCCGCCGACCGGATGGCCGAGGCGGGGCTTGCGCCCGCCGCCGGTCTGGCCGCTGAAGCGATCGCGGCGCGCGCGGTATTTCGTCTGGCGCCGTCGGGCGCGCTCGCTCACTTCGCACCGATTTTCGATCGCCCCGGATTTGCCGGCGCGCTTGCGCGTACGATCGAAGAGCTGAGGCTCAACGATGTCTCGCCCGAGGCGCTCCGCTCGCTCGGTGGGGCGGGCGAGGCGATCGCGGCGATGCTCGCGCAGTTCGAGGCCGAACTGGCCGCCGCGCGGCTCATCGATCGCGCCGGGATGCTCGCGCTTGCGACCGATGCGGTCCGCGCCGATCCGCCGCGCTTCGCGGCACTTGCGACGCTGTTGCTCGACGTCGCGATCGACGGAGCGCGCGAGCTTAAGTTCATATCGGCGCTGGCGGCTCGCGCGCCGCAAATTTTCGCGACCTGTCCGGCCGCAGACACGCGGACGGCGTCGATGCTCTCCGATGCGCTCGGGACTTCGCCGGCGCTCGATTCGCCGCCGTCCCGCGATGAGCCTTCCTCGCTGATCCGCCTTCAGGAGCATCTGTTTCGCGAGACGACTCCCGCCGAACGCACGCTCGATGAGACCGTCGCGATCATCTCGGCGCCCGGCGAGATGCACGAGTGCGTCGAAATCGCGCGCCGGATCCTCGCCGAAGCGCGCCGCGGCGTGCGGTTCGATCGAATCGCCGTCCTGCTGCGCGACCCGGTTCGTTATGCGCCTTACCTGGAGGAAACCTTCGACCGGGCCGGAATTCCCGCCTACTTCGCGCGCGGATCGCGGCGGCCAGAACCGGCCGGCCGCGCGCTGGTCGCGTTGCTCGCTTGCGCCGCCGAGGACCTTTCCGCGCGGCGCTTCGCCGAGTACCTCTCGCTCGCGCAGGTCGCTGATGAGGGGGAATCGCGCGATGCGCCGGCCGCGTTGTCATCCGACTCGGAACTCCATCCCGCGCCGCTTGGGACGGACCTGGAACCGGCGCGCGCGGCCGGCGAGGCCGACAGCGATGCGGGAGCCACCGAGATGCCTACCGCGCCCTGGCGCTGGGAGCGGCTGCTCTCCGATGCGGCGGTCATCGGGAGCGCCGCGCGATGGGAACGGCGGCTCGACGGTCTCGAACACGAACTCAGGCGCAGGCGCGTTGAACTCTCCGATGACGATGCGCGCGCGGGCGCGATCGATCGGCAGCTCGGCGATCTTGCCCACCTAAAGCGCGTTGCGCTGCCGATCGTGTCGGCGCTGGCGGCGCTTCCGGAGAAGGCGGTCTGGTCCGAGTGGCTCGCCTTGCTGCGCGCGCTCACCGATCTCGCCATCCGCGACCGCGAGCCGGTGCTGGCGGCGCTCGCGGAACTCGAGCCGATGGGTCCGGTCGGTCCGGCCGGTCTCGACGAGGTCCGCCTCGTGCTGGGCGAGCGGCTGGGGCGGCTTGAGAGGCCGCCCTCGCGGCGGCGCTACGGCGCGGTCTTCGTGGCCTCGCCGGCACGCGCGCGCGGGATGAGCTTCGATGTGGTCATCGTTCCGGGACTTGCCGAGCGCGGATTTCCGCGCAAGCTGACCGAGGATCCAATCCTTCCCGATGCGGCGCGCAAGCGCCTCGGTGCGCATCTGATGCTCATCGAGGATCGCAGCGAGGCGGAACGCCTCGCGCTCAGGCTTGGAGCCGGGGCGGCCGAAAACCGCGCGATGTTCACCTACCCGCGCGTCGATCTCGAGCAGGGCCGCCCGCGCGTCCCTTCGTTCTACGCCCTTGAGATTTTGCGCGCCGCCGAGGGGCGGCTGCCCGGCTTCGACGAACTCGCGCGGCGCGCCGCGTGCGAGCAGGCGATGCGGCTGGGGTGGCCCGCGCCGGCAAGTCCCGAGGACGCGATCGATGACGCCGAGTTCGATCTCGCGATCCTCGACAAGCTCGTCGGCGTCGATGCCGACGCGACGGTCGGCGCGGCCAACTACCTGCTCGGAGCCAACGAGCATCTCGCGCGCGCGCTCAGGGGGCGGGCGCGGCGATGGCTTAAGCGCTGGACCGGCGCGGACGGGCTGGTCGATCCGGACCCGCCCGCGCTGGGCGCATTGGCGCGCCATCAGATCGCCGCCAGGTCCTACTCGCCGACTGGGCTCCAGAATTTCGCATCGTGCCCGTACCGGTTCTTCCTCCAGGCGATCCACAGGCTCGCGCCGCGCGAGGAAATCGAGGCGCTCGAGGTGATCGACCCGCTCACTCGCGGCGCGCTCTTTCACGAAGTGCAGTTCGAGGTGCTGACCGCTCTGCGCGCGGCGAACCTGCTGCCGGTTGCGGCGGGCAATCTTGCCGAGGCGTCCCGGATGCTCGACGCGGTGACCGACTCGGTCGCGGCGCGATGGCGCGAGGAACTCGCGCCGGCGATCGACCGCGTTTGGCGCGATGGCATCGACGCGATTCGCGCCGACTTGGGCGAGTGGCTCAGGCGCGCGGCCGAGGATCCCGCGCGATGGCGCCCGGAGCGGTTCGAACTCGCATTCGGGCTTTCCGATCGCGATCAGGCGGACCCGGCAAGCACGGAAAATCCGGTTGCGCTCCCGGGCGGGCTCCAATTGCGCGGTTCGATCGATCTCGTCGAGCGCGCCCCCGACGGGCCGCTTCGCGTGACCGACCACAAGACCGGCAAGGTGCGCGCCGAGCGCGGCTTCGTGATCGGCGGCGGCAAAACTTTGCAGCCGGTCCTCTACGCGCTCGCAGCCGAGCGGCTGCTCGGCCGGCCGGTGCGCTCGGGACGCCTTTACTACTGCACCGCGGCGGGCGGTTACGAGGAGCGCGCCGTCGAGATCGATCAGGAGGCGCGCTCCGCGCTCGACACGTTCACCCGCACGCTCGATGCGGCGCTCGGCGCGGGGTTTTTTCCCGCGGCTCCGGCGGCCGGCGAATGCGAGTGGTGCGACTATCGCCGCGTATGCGGCCCCTACGAAGAACAGCGCGTGAAGATCAAGCCGCGCACGCGCCTGGAGGCGCTCGCCCGGCTGCGCACGATCCCGTGATGGCGCAATGAGCAATCTCGCCGACCAGCAAGTCCGCGATCGGATCCGCAACGACCTCGACACCACGCTCGTGATCGAGGCCGCCGCCGGCACGGGCAAGACCACCGCGCTGGTGAGCCGGATCGTCGCCGTGGTCGCATCGGGGCGCGCCGAACTCGCGCGAGTCGTCGCGGTGACCTTCACCGAGAAGGCCGCCGGCGAGTTGAAGCTCAGGCTGCGCGAGGAAATCGAGCGCGCGCGCCACGACGATTCGTTCGAGCGCGCCGCGCGCGAGCGGCTCAATCGCGCGCTGGTGCAACTGGAAGAGGCGCGAATCGGCACCATCCATTCCTTTTGCGCCGATCTGCTTCGCGAACGCCCGGTCGAGGCCGGCGTGGATCCGATGTTCGAGGTCGCGCCCGAGGATGTCGCAGGCTCGATGTTCGAGGCGGCGTTCGACCGATGGTTCGAGCAGGCGCTCGCATCGCCGGGCGACGCGATGCGCCGGCTGCTGCGCCGGCGCGATATCTCCGAGCGCGAGGGTCCGCGCGCGATCGCGCGCCGCGCAGCCGCCGAGATGCTCGAATGGCGCGACTTCGACGCGCCGTGGACGCCTCACCCGTTCGAGCGCGACCGCGAAATCGATGCGCTCGTGGCCGGCGCGCTCGCGCTAGGCGAACTCGGCAGAGCGGCCGATGCGGATGACTGGCTTGGGCGTAGCCTCGATGAGATCGCGCGGCCGGTCGCGGAGGCGACCCGGCTTGAGCCCGTGCGCGGCCGCGATTATGACGCGCTCGAGGCCGTTCTGCTCACGCTCGCGCGCGGGCGGCGGTGGGAATGGAAAGGGTTTGGCGGCGCGCTGGGCGGCGTCGATCGTACTGAAGTAATCCGCCGGCGCGCGGAACTCCGATCGCGCCTCGAACGCTTTGCCGAGGAAGCCGGCGCCAACTTCGCCCCGATGCTGCGCGAGGAGCTCCGGCCGCTCGTCGGCTACTACGACGATATCAAGCGCCGCGCGGGCCGCCTCGACTTTCTCGACCTGCTGCTGGTCGCGCGCAACCTGGTGCGCGACAATCCCGCGGTCCGCGCCGAGTTGCAGCGGCGTTTCACGCGCCTGTTCGTCGATGAATTCCAGGACACCGACCCGTTGCAGGCCGAGATCATATTGCTGCTCTCATCCGATGATCCCGCCGAGTCCGACTGGCGCCACGTTCGGCCCGTCCCCGGCAAGCTCTTCATCGTCGGCGACCCGAAGCAGTCGATATACCGTTTCCGGCGCGCGGACGTGTCGCTCTACCAGAGCGTGAAACGCCAGCTCGTCGCGGCCGGCGCCGCGCTGGAATATCTCACCGTGAGCTTCCGCGCGACACCCGCCTTGCAGGAGATGGTCAACGCGGGGTTTGCGCCGCTGATGGACGCCGAGTCGCCCACCCATCCCGCCTACGCGCCGCTCAAGCCGTTTCGTCCCGGATGCGAGACGCAGCCGCCGCTGGTCGTCCTGCCGGTGCCGTCGCCCTACAGCGATTTTGGACGGCTGACCGACTGGGCCATCGATCAATCGCTGCCCAACGCGATCGCCGCGTTCGCGAGATGGCTGGTGGTCGAGAGCGGCTGGACGGTCACGGAGCGCGAGGCGCCCGGGCGGCGCGTGCCGCTCCAGGCGAGGCACATCTGCATCCTGTTTCGCCGCCTGAACTCATGGGGCCGCGATGTGACCCGCCCCTATCTGCGCGCGTTCGAGGCCCGCGATCTCGCGCACGTGCTCGTCAAGGGCGGATCGTTCAATCAGCGCGAGGAGGTCGAGGCGCTCCGCAACCTGCTCGGCGCGATCGAACGGCCCGACGACGAGTTGATGGTGTTCGCGGCGCTGCGCGGGCCGCTGCTCGCGCTGTCCGACGGCGCGCTGCTCGAGTTCCGCGAGACGATCGGCAGGTTGCGCCCGTTCGCAAAGGTCCCGTCCGCTCTTCCCGAGCGGCTGGCGGAGGTGGCGCGCGCTCTCGATTTGCTCGCCGAGCTTCATCGCGGCCGCAATCGCCGCCCGATCGCCGAGACGATCGCGCGGCTCCTCAGCGCGACGCGCGCGCACGCAGGGGTGGCGATCTGGCCCACCGGCGAACAGGCGCTCGCCAACATCATGCGGATCATCGAGCAGGCCCGCCGCTACGAATCGCGCGGAGGAGCGACGTCGTTTCGCGGCTTCGTCGATGATCTCGAGGCGCGCGCCGAGCGCGATGAGGCGAGCGAGACGCCGATGGTCGAGGAAGGCAGCGAGGGCGTCCGCATCATGACCGTCCATCGCGCCAAGGGCCTCGAATTCCCGGTCGTGATCCTCGCCGACATCACCTGCCGCGAGACCGCCGGCGACGCCAATCGTTACGTCGATCCCGCGCGCCGCCTATGCGCGCTGCGGCTTGCCGGATGCGCTCCGGGCGAGCTGCTCGAGCACGCCGCCGAGGAGCATCGGCGCGACCAGGAGGAAGCGATTCGGCTCCTCTATGTCGCTGCGACCAGGGCGCGCGACCTGCTCGTGATTCCCGCGGTGGGCGATGGCGAAGTCGAGGGATGGGTGTCGCGGCTCAACCCGGTGCTGTATCCCGATCCCGCAAGCCGCCGCGCGCCGAGCACGCGCGAGCCTGCCGGATGTCCCGAGTTCGGCGACGATTCCGTGTTCGAGCGTCCGCCGCGCGCCGGTGGAAAAACCAAGTCGGTCGCGCCGGGGCTGCATCGCCCCGCCCGAGGCGAACATCCGGTCGTGTGGTGGGATCCATCGAAATTGCGCCTCGACGTCGAGGCCGCGATGGGATTGCGCCAGCGCAGGCTCCTTGAAGCCGACGAGAGCGGGCAAATCAGCCGCCGCGGCGCAGAGCTGTATCGGAGCTGGAGCGAGCAGCGCGCGGCCACTCTCGGCGCGGGCGCCGCACCGACCATCCGCGTCGCCGGCGCGCGCGAGCTGTCGCAGCGCTCGCCCGACGTGGGCCTCGCATGGGCCGGCGAGGTGACCGTCGAGGAAACCGCGCGGGACCCGGCGCGCCCGCATGGCGAGAGGTTCGGCACCCTGGTGCATTACACGATGCTCCGCGTTCCGTTTCACGCGACGCGCGCGCAAATCGAGGGAATCGCGGGGAACGTCGCGCGAATGATCGGCGCATCCGGCGCGGAATCGGACGCCGCCGCCGACGCCGTCGAAGCCGCGCTCAAATCATCGCTGATACGCGCGGCGGCTGACTCGGCCGAGGTCATGCGCGAGTACCCGCTGCTCGCCACCCTCGATGACGGCACGGTCGTCGAGGGCGTCGCCGACCTGGTTTTCCGCGACACGAACGATGGCGCCGCACGGTGGAGAGTGGTGGACTTCAAGACCGATGTCGAGCTGGCGCCCCGCCTCGATGAGTATCGCGCGCAGCTTGGGCTTTACATGCGCGCGCTCGGCGAATCGACCGGGATGACCGCATCGGCCGCGATCCTGTGGATTTAAGCGCTACGCGCGGGGCGGTACGATAGACTCACGCGCCCGGCGAGCCGCAATACGATCCGCCGGCCGGGGACGTCTAATCGGCCGCAAGGGCGCGCGTGTGACGCTGATGCCATCGCAGCAACTCAATCGAACGCTCCTGGTTATCGGCTACGGATCGCTGCTCAGCGGCTACGGGCTTTTGGCCGAGCGGCGCCGGGGACGCAGCCGGCTCATCGCGCTCGATGCGGAGCCGGTTGCGCTCGTGAACGCACGGCGCGGGCTTGCCAAGCCATCGAGCCACGGCCGTTACCTTGCGATGGACATCGAGCCGATCGATCGGCGCGCGCCGATCTCCGCGACTATCGCGCAAGCGGCCCGCGGCCGTGCCCGCGCCGGCATCGGCGCGCTCCTGCTTACGTTTAAGCGCGAGTCCGCCGCGGCGGTTGCCGAGCGCGAGGAATACGATGCCGCCGCATTTGAGCGCCTGCTCGCGCTGGCGGATCGCGCCGGCGAGGCGCTCGGGGATTTTCTGCTTCGAATCGCCCGCGAGGTCTCATTCGATCTGCTCGAATATCGGCGCGCGCTGCGCGCGATCCTCGGCTACACCTCGCCCGGGTACATTTTTCATCCCGCGCCGCTCGATGATGGGCGCGTGGCGATTGTCGCGATCGGCTCGGGTTACGAGGGGAGCGGCGATCCCGCAGTGCGATCGCGCCGGGCCGAGTTCGGGATCGACCGGCTGCACGCGCTTGGGCAAGCGCTGGCGGTCCCGATGCCCGGACACGATCGCGAGGGCCAGATCGGGTACTTCGCCGAATGCCTGCTGGGCGGCGTTCACGGAATTGCGGTGGCCGATCTGATGGGCGGCTTCGATCCCTCGTCAGAATGGGGGCAGGTCCTCGGCGCGCGATTCGCCGAGGCCGCGCGCGGCGAGACCGAGCGCTTCCTGCGCGCGACATCGCTCGATCGGCGGCGCTATCGCGAGCGTTTCGGCGCTCCGGACCCCGGACTTGGCCCGCTTCTCAAGCTCGCCGCCCTCGGATAAGGATCTCACTGTGAGCGCGCAGTTCTCGATCCACGTCGCCAAGGAGAATTTCAAGTTCTCCGCCGCGCACTTTATTGCCTACCGCGGTTTCCGCGAGCCGCTCCACGGCCACAACTACCAGGTCGACGTCCGCATCGAGGGCGCACTCGCCCCCAGCGGCTACGTGATCGACTTCGGCCTGATAAAGAAACTCGCCAGGGAGATCGTGGACCGGCTCGACCAGCGCACGATCATCCCGGCCCAAAGCGATTGTCTCACGATCGAGCAGTTGGCCGGGGACCGGGTGCGGGTCGTATACGAGCGCGATGAGTTCGTGTTTCCCGCGCGCGACGTTTTCCTTGCGCCGATCGCGCACAGCTCGGCGGAGGAATTTGCGCGCTACATCTGGAACGAACTTAGCGCCGCGCTCGGCGCGCGCGATGCTCTCGGGGGGCTGACCGCGATGGAAATTACGGTTGCGGAAGGCCCCGGGCAGTCGGCGATTTTTCGCCGCGAGATTGGCGCCACTTAGCGCGCGCGTTGTCCGGTTCCATCGCGATCGCGAGTGACTGACGGACCAGGCTGTGATTTATCACCAGCCTGCTTGCGCATCTTGCGGCTATGTTTTCGATCATCAGTCGGGCAGTAAAAGATAGTCCACTTGTTAACGCGGTGCATATCGTGGACAATCCTGCTGTGACAGTTTGTTAAGCCTGTTGCAGGAAAAGTGTCCGAAAAAGGGGCGGCATCAGAGCTGAAGCGGGCGGAGCCCCGCTTTGGCTACTCAGTCGAACGGGCTCTGATCGGTGAGCATCCGACGATCGTCAAGCTGCGCGCGCTGATCGAGCGGGTGGCGGCTTCCGACGCAACCGTGCTGATCACCGGCGAGAGCGGCGTCGGCAAGGAAGTGGTCGCGCGCGCGATTCACGAACTTTCGCCGCGGCGCAATCACGCCTTCGTTCCCGTGAACTGCGCGGCGATTCCGCACGACTTGCTCGAGTCCGAGATGTTCGGACACGAGCGCGGCGCCTTTACCGGCGCATCGGGGCCGCGCCACGGGCTTTTCAGCGCGGCCGACGGCGGCACGATCTTTCTCGACGAGATCGGCGAGATGCCGCTTGCGCTCCAGGCCAAGCTGCTCCGCGTGCTCGAGGACGGATTGGTGCGGCCGGTCGGCTCCGACCACGCGAGCAAGATCGATGCGCGCGTGATTGCTGCCAGCAACACCGAGCTTGCCATCGCGGTGGCAAAGCATACTTTCCGCGAGGATCTCTTCTATCGCCTGCAAGTCGTTCCGATCGAGATTCCCCCGCTTCGCGAGCGCCGCTCGGACATCCCGATGCTCGCCGATCACTTCCTCGAGGGAATCCGCGCGAGAAATCCCGGCCGCGCGCTTTCGATCAGCCGCGAGGCGATGGTGTGCCTGTGGTCTTATGATTGGCCGGGCAACGTGCGCGAACTCGAGAACCTGATCGAGCGGCTGGCGATTCTGTGCGACAATTCGGAGATCGATACCTCGATCCTTCCACCTAACCTGCTCGCGGAAACGCGAACGCCGGTTCCCCGGATTCCGACCACGATCGGGCCGGGCGGGGTCAACCTGAACATGTTGGTACGGGACTTGGAAGGAAGATTAATCAATGAGGCGCTCAAGCAGACCGGCGGCAATAAACAGGCGGCCGCCAAACTTTTGGGCCTCAAAAGAACGACATTCTCCGCCAAGTTCAGACGTTGCGGCGTGATTGCGCCAGCATCGCCGAGCGGGAATGATGAAAGCTGACGCAGCCAGAGATTGGTATGGATGAAACAATCAGACCGCCGCAGATAATGGTCGTCGATGACGACCCGGATACCGTATCCATCCTTGCCCGCCATTTGCAGCGCGAAGGTTTCGTCCCAGTTGAGGCCAACTCGGGAGCGGAGTGCCTCAAACTGGTGCAAGAGAAGGAAGTCGATGTAATCCTGCTCGACCTGATGATGCCCGATATGGACGGCTTTCAAGTTTGCAAGGCGCTGAAGAACAATCCCGACACCGCCGAGATCCCGGTTATCATGATCACCGCGCGCGACGACCTCGATGCGCGCGCGGAGGGGATGCGCCTGGGCGTCAGCGACTTTCTTTCCAAGCCCGTTTTTCGCCGCCAGCTCGCCAACCGGGTCCGTGCGCAACTCGCCGCGGTCGCGGTCGGACGCCATACCACGGAAACCCTGAACCGGATGGAGGGGAAGGTCAGGAAATAGCCGCGCTGTCGCGCGTCACCTCCGCCCGGTGGCGTCGATGCGCGCTGTTGGTTCCTGATGCGCCCGTGCGGCGGGCACGAAGGCCGCGCCCGCCCGATCCGCTGCGTCCCATGACGTGCCCCACGTTGCGTTGCGCGCGCGCCATCGACTAGAGATAGGGCGCAGGGGCGCAGCCGGCCAGGGACCGAGGGAGGAATTCGCGATGAACGGAGAACCGACCAAGCCACAGACGAAGCCCATAGCCGCTCTGACCTATCTCGGCCTCGTCGTTACCGGCGTGCTCTTTCTATACCTCGAACCGTACAACCAGGATGAGTTCGTGCGCTTTCACGCGCGCCAGTCGATCGGCTTCAGCGTCGCGTGGTTCGCGCTGAATATCGTGTTGGGCGTATTCGTCGCGATTCTGCCGCGCGCGCTCGGCGGATTGCTCGGCGCGGTTCAGCAGTTGGCCAATCTTGCGATCGCAATCTTCTGGCTGTTCCTGGTCTACAAGGCATACACGGGCGAGCGTTACCGGATTCCCGAGCTCGCCGATATCATCGATCAAATCGCCGCCGGCACATCGGCCTCCTAGCAGGTTGTTGAGAAGAGCGAGAGCCTCGCAGTTCGACCGCGCTGCGGTCGGCCGGCGTGCACAATCATTCTCGGATGTGAGATTGCAAGATCGGGCGGGGGCGATGCGCCATCAGTTGCGCGCGCGCGCCGCGATCCGTGTCCCTTGGCGGCGCCGCTCGCGCGTTAAACTCCGCGAGCGCCGACCACCGCGGTAAGTTCGCTCTCGAACCTGCCGTTCTCTATCGTGCAGTGCATCCCGCATTCCTTGACCGCGCCCGTCTCCCACCACCATCGCCCGGAACGCGGGTCCTCGCCCTCGGCCACGGCGCGCGTGCACGATGCGCAGCCGATCGATCGGTAGCCCCGCTCGTAAAGCGCATTGTAAGGGACGTCGTTCAGGCGGATGTAGTCCCAGACCTCGCGCTCGGTCCAGCCCGCAAGCGGCGAAACCTTCACGATCCCGCCGTGCTGCTCGTCGATTTCAACCTTGCGAATTTCCGATCGCGTGAGCGTCTGATCGCGCCTGAGCCCCGTCACCCACGCATCGAGGTTCGCGAGCGCCCGCTTGAGTGGCAGCACCTTGCGCACCTGGCAGCAGAGCAATCGCAGGCCGACATCGCGCAGGAACAGGTTGCTGCCGTGCTCGGAGACCATCTTCTGCACCGCCTCGTGCTCGGGCAGGATGACCTCGGTGGCGATCCCATAGCGCTCCCGGATTTGCTCGATCAGATCGAAGGTCTCTTGCGGGAGCCGGCCGGTGTCGATCGTGAATACCCGAACGTTGGGATCGATTCGCCACGCCATATCGATGAGCACGCAGGCTTCGCTCTGGAAGCTCGCGCAAATCGCCATCCGGCGGCCGAACCGCGAAAGCGCCCACGCAAGAACGTCCTGGGCGGCCCTGTTCTCCAGGTAAAGACCGGCTTCGCGCACTTCCGCTTCGTCGATCAGGCAGCCTGTGATTTCCTGTTCCATGATTCCAGTCCGATCATCTTTTCAGGCGCGTGGCTTGATCGCCCGCTCAGGCGGCGCACTCGCCCTCTTTGGTCTCGCCGGTAAAGGCATGATCCTCGCCGATATCGATGTAGTCCTCGGGTTTCGCATCGCGCGCGCTGATCTCGCAGAGGTCCGCGAGCAGCGCGTCGATTTCATCGAGTTCCGCGCGGCTGAAGAACTGGCGCGCGCTTTCGCCCGGGCTGCGCTTGTCGCGATACCATTCGAGCAGGCGGCCAAGCGCCTCGCTCAGCCGGCGGGCGGGAATCTTCACGCTGCGCCGTCCGAAATGCGCGGTCTCCGCGTCCACGTATCCGCCGACCATGAGCTGGTATTGCGGGATGACGCCGCCGTCTTCGAGCCGTCGCAGCCCGCCCTGGAAGCCGAGCGTGGCGACGTGATGCTGCCCGCATCCGTTGGGACATCCGCTGATCTTTATCGACGCATCCGCGGCGATCTCCGCCAGATCGGGACGCGATTCGAGGAACTCCGACAGCTCGCGGCCAAGCCCGCGCGATTGCGTGACCGCAATCCGGCACGATTCCGCACCCGGACAGCTCGTCACGTCCAGGATCGTATCCGCGCCGGGGCGGCCCAGGCCCGCCGCAGCCAGCCGCTGATAGAGTCCGGGCAGATGCTCCCTCCTTACCCAGCGCATCAGCAGGTTCTGCTCCACCGTGGTCCGGACGCTTCCGTCGCCGTAAGCGAGCGCGAGGTCGGCGAGCAGGCGGAATTGCGCGCCGGTAAGGTCGCCCATCGGCGTGCGCACTGTCACTGCCGCGTAACCCTCCTGGCGCTGCGGACGAACGTTGGTTCGGCAGAACCAGTCGAATTGGTGGCGCGAGAATCCGTTCAGTGCAGAGACCGCCGTATCGGGCACGATTCCCGGACCCTTTACGCTGGCGGATGAGGCCCGGCGCGCAACTTCAGCTTCGGATGGAGGCTCGGGACGCTCCCAGTGCGGCTCGCCTTCGATCGGTGGATTCTGCGCGTCGAATGGAAGAGGATTGCCGCCCTCAGCGGCAACCGCTTTGAGTTCCTCGTCGAACAGCTTTTTCCACGCCGGCCATCCGATCTTGCGGATCAGGTACTTCATCCGGGCGTTGGCCTTGCTGGCGCGATTGCCGTGCGCGTGGAACACGCGCAGGATCGCCTCGGCCACGTTGAAGAGCTGCTCCGCCGGCAGAAATTCGTAGAGAAGCCATCCGGACTGGCACAGCGTCGCCGTACCGCCGCCCACCGTGATTCTAAAACCGCGCTGGCTGCTCCCGTTCATCCCCAGCACACGAGCGCGCAGGCCCAGGTCATTGAAGGCTCCGCCCGCGCAATCCGTGTCGCAGCCGCCGAACGCAATCTTGAACTTGCGCGGCAGCGATGAAGCCAGACGATGGCGCAGGAAGTAGTGCGTGAGCGCCTCCGCGTACGGCGAAACATCGAAGGCTTCCGTCTGGCACACTCCCGCGAACGGACAGCCCACGATATTGCGCACCGAATTCCCGCACGCCTCGCGGGTAGTCACTCCCGCCTCCGCCAGACGCAGCATGCACGCCGCGGTGTCGTCGAGCTTCACGAAGTGCATCTGGATGTTCTGGCGGGTCGTGACGTGGGCGAAGCCGCGCGAGTACTTCTCGCAGCAGTCGGCGACCGCCCGTAGCGCCGCCGCAGAAAGCACGCCCTGCGGCACCTTGATGCGGAACATCTGGACGTCGTCCTGGCGCTGTCCGTACACGCCGCGAACGAGACGGAACGCCCGCCACTGATCGGCGGTCAACTCGCCGCGTTCGTAGCGCTCCAGCGTCTCGACGAACTCCGTGATGTCGGCCTGGCTGGCGAAGGAAAACCGCGCACGTCCAAGCGTGGACACGTGCTTGCGTCCTTTCTCTTCGCCTGCCTCCACGATTTGATCGCTCATCGTGCTACCAACTGGCCCGCCAGGATTTCGGCGCCGCTGCTCTGCGGCCGCCCTTGCGGCGGCTTCCAATACAGTCACGCATTATGGAAGAATCTCGCCGCCTGCGTCCTGACAACGGAACAAGTAACTTATGTGAGCATCTTAGTCAAATAGGTAGGTGACAAATCTGGTCCTCTATTCCATCGGGTTGGCTGCCGTGCTATAAATGGCTTGAAAATCGATGAAATTCGGCGTCGGAGTTGAATATTCGCTCAGGGCTCTTTTGATGCTCGCGGACCGCTATCCGGACCATCAGCCGGTCAGGGTGGAGGAAATCGCCGCGAGCCAGGGAATTCCGGAAAATTATCTGCGCCGGCTCTTGATCGAGCTCAAGCGAGGCGGATTGGTCGCCAGCCAGAAAGGGCCCAGCGGCGGCTATCTGCTCGGCCGCAGTCCGTCCCGGATCTCGATGGAGGATGTGGTCGAGATTATCGAGGGTGATTACGTCCCGGTCGAGTGCCTCGATGAGAAGGGGAACTCGATCTGCGATCGCGGCTCGCCGTGCGCGATGCGCGATGTGTGGCGCGACGTTCGCGAGAGCGTCAATCAGATACTGCGCAAGGCCACGCTTCAATCTCTGGCCGAACAGCGCCGGTCCGCACTGACCTTCAGCATCTAGCCTGGCACGAGCCCCGCGAGCGGGTGCCGCGTTGCTCAAGCCTCCGGTCTGACAGGAATATCTCGATCGCCGAGCTTAGAGTTCGCGGCGGCCGCTGAGCGCGCTTTGCAGAGTCGCCGTATCGCTGTATTCGAGGTCGCCGCCGGCCGGTAATCCGCGCGCGAGCCGGGTCGTTCTGATGCCGAGCGGCTTGAGCGCCCGGGCGATGTAGAGTGCGCTCGCTTCGCCCTCGACGGTGGCGTTGGTGGCGATAATCACTTCGCGGACCGACGCGGGCGGGCTTACGCGCGAAATCAACTCTTTGATCCTGATGTCGTCCGGGCCGATCCCATCGAGCGGCGCGAGTGCTCCGTGCAAGACGTGATAGACGCCGTTGAAGCTGCGCGAACGCTCGATCGCCATCAGGTCCGCCGGTCCTTCCACCACGCAAATCACGTCGCGCTCGCGCGCCGGGTCCTCGCACACGCCGCATCGCGGATTGTCCGAAAGTCCGAAGCAGTCCGAGCACAGGCCGATGCGTTCCTTCATTTCGAGCAGCGCCTCGGCGAGCGCGATAACCTCGGTGCGCGGGCGATTGAGAAGATTGAACGCGAGCCGCGATGCGGTCTTCTCGCCGATGCCGGGAAGCCGCGAAAGTTCCTTGACCAGCCGGGTCATTGCGGGAGGCAACCCGTCCTGGCGCTTGAGGTTCTCAGCCATCGATTCCGATCAATCGCCCCCAAGTCCGGGAATCTTGAGCCCCGCAAACGGGCCGAGCTTGCCCATCTCATCGGCGACCATATTCTGCGCCCGCGCAAGCCCCGCGTTGACCGCAACGACGATAAGATCCTCGAGCATCGGCTTGTCGTTGGCCGCAAGCACGGCCGGGTCGAGTTCGATCTTTCTGAGCCGCATCGAGCCGTCCACCGTCGCCCGCACCATCCCGCCTCCCGCCTCTGCGGTGACAACCTGCTCGGCCGCCTTTTCCTGCATCTCGCGGAATTTCTCCTGGAGCGCCTGCGCCTGCTGCATCAGCGCCGCGAGATCAAGCTCTGCCATGATTAATGCTCCTTCGAATCGCCGATCGAATTTTTACTTGGGCGGCTCGCCGCCGCCGTCGCGCGCCGGAGGCGCGGCGGGGCTCCGCACCTCGACCAGGCGCGCCTCGAACGCATCAAATATCCGCCTGATACCCGGGTCGGAATATAGCGCCTGGCGATCCTCGGCGCCCGCAGCGGTATCGGCCGGCGCGCTCGCCGCCGGTTGCGCGGCGGGCCGCGCGCGATCGCCGTTGAGCGCCGGCGCGCCCGCAGCCGACGAGGCGGGCTGCGGCGAGGCCGCATCGGCGCGCTGCGGTTCGGTCCGCGATTCAGCGCCGGCTCCCGCCAGCACGACCCGGATGGTCCGATGGTAGAACTCGGATGCGAGTTCGCCCAGCACGCCGCGGTTATCGGCGAGGTAACGGACGTATATATCGTTTCGCGGGTTCACTCTCAGCACGTCGCCATCGAGCGAAAGCGACGCGCCCTGCTCCATGAAACCTGCCAGAGCGGCGCGGCGGTTGCGAATATGATCGCGCAGCTCGGGCAAGTCGCGCGGCGGCGCCGGTTCAGGCGCGCGCAGCGGCGCCTCGGCCTTGACCTCGCCCTCGACCTTGAGCCGCCGCGCGCTCGGCGCCGATCCCTCGGACGGCGGCCGCGCCGCCTCGCGCCCACCGCCTCCGCCCGATGCGGCAGCGGGCGGCTTCGATGGCGCAGCGCCAATCGCGCGCAGCAACTCGCCCGCATCGATCACCGGCGCGAGCGACGCCATCCGGATCACCGCCATCTCGAGCAGCAAATCCGGATAGGGCGACCGGAGGATCTCCTCCTGCGCATCGGCCATCAGGCGGAACAGCCGCATCAGGTCGCGACTCGATGGGGATGCGGCGAGCCTTCTTATTTCCTGTGCTTCGTGGTCGGGCAGTTCGTCGAGCGGATTGGGACCGCCATCGGCGGGAAGTTTCGCGACCGCCAGATTGCGCAGCGTCTCGAGCAGGTCGCGGCCGAGCGATTCGAGGTTGGCGCCGCGGCCCGCCAGCTCGCGCACGATGCGAAGCGGCTCGGCGGGGTTGTGCGCGAGGATCGCCTCGGCGAGCTTGAATACCGCGGTGCGGCTTGCCACGCCGAGCGATGCCGCCACTTCCGCCTCGGTCACGCGCGCCTCGGATGCGGACGCGATCGCAGTTTCGAGCATCCGCTCCGCATCGCGCATGCTTCCGCCCGCCTCGCGCGCGATCACCCTGAGCGCGGCTTCCTCGCACTCGATTTTTTCGCGCGCGGTCAGGTCGGTGAGGCGCGCCAGGATGGTTGCGAAGGGGATGCGGCGGAAATCGTAGCGCTGGAGCCGCGACAGGATCGTCTCGGGCATCTTCTGCGGCTCGGTGGTCGCCAGGATGAACTTGACGTGGGCGGGCGGCTCCTCGAGCGTCTTGAGCAGCGCGTTGAATGCCTGATCGGTGAGCTGATGCGCCTCGTCGATGATGTAGATCTTGAAGCGGTCGCGCGCGGGCCGGTAGCTTAAGTTTTCGATTATCGCGCGCGCATCGTCGATCTTGCGGTAGGTTGCGCCGTCGATCTCGCTCACGTCGAGCGAACGTCCCTGGCGGATTTCAACGCACGCGGCGCATTCCCCGCACGGCTCGGCGGTGGGGCCTTTCTCGCAATTGAGGCATCGCGCGAGAATCCGCGCGGCAGTGGTTTTCCCCACTCCGCGGATCCCGGTGAACAGGAACGCGTGCGCGACGCGGCCGCGCCTGAGCGCCTCGCTGAGCGTCCGGGTTACGTGCTCCTGCCCGACCAGTTCGCCGAAGCGATCGGGACGCCACTTGCGCGCGAGCACCAGATGAGAGGGTGGAGATTCGGCCATCGCGGAAACTTATATCACCGGGCGCGCGCAAACGCTCTGCGCCGCGCGCCGATCGGTGGAAAAATCACGCCGCTGCCCGTCGAATGATAGCCAGGCACCCCTGCGGCACAGGGAGTCAGCCGGTACCGTTGCTTCCTTCCGGACCTGGCGGGGTTCGCGGCCTTCCCTTGCGCAGGACCCGGCTATCAACGGCGGGCAGCGGTTGATGCGAATTTGACCTCAGGCGGCGCCGCCAGACACCGCTTCATTACAGTATCACATCGACCGCCGCGCAACCGCCTCAACTTGCGAACGGTGGCGCGCGCATCGCGCGGTTGCTATCAAGATCAGACGATGGCGGTTGCGCGCGACAACGTGACGGTTGCCCTCATCCAGATGAGCTGCGCGGACGAGCCCGGGCGGAATCTGGAAAAGGCGTGCGCGCAGATCGAGGACGCGGCGCGCCGAGGCGCCAACGTGGTCTGCCTCCAGGAACTGTTCCGCTCGCGCTATCCCTGTCAGAGCGAGGACCCGCGCCTGTTCGATCTCGCCGAGCCAATTCCCGGGCCGACCACCGATGCGCTCTCGAAAATCGCGGCGGCGCGCAAAGTCGCCGTGATCGGATCGATCTTTGAGCGGCGCGCCGCCGGCGTCTATCACAACACCGCGGTGGTGATCGATGCGGACGGGCGAATCGCCGGCCGCTACCGCAAGATGCACATCCCCGACGATCCGCGCTTCTACGAAAAATTCTACTTCACCCCCGGCGACCTCGACTTCGCGGCGCACGCGACCGCATACGGCACGATGGGCGTGCTGGTTTGCTGGGATCAGTGGTTTCCCGAGGCGGCGCGGCTGGTCGCGATGGCTGGCGCGCAAATTCTTTTCTACCCGACCGCGATCGGCTGGTACCACGGCGAGACTCCCGAAGATCGGAAAAAGATGCGCGAGGCGTGGGAGACCATCCAGCGATCGCACGCGATCGCAAACGGCCTGTTCGTCGCGGTGGTCAATCGCGTCGGGGTCGAGGATGAGCTCGAGTTCTGGGGCTCGTCGTTCGTCGCGGACCCGCTCGGCCAGGTGATCGCGCGCGCGAGCCAAAGCGCCGAGGAGACCGTCGTGGTCCAGTGCGATCTCCGCGAGATCGAACGCACCCGGCGCAACTGGCCGTTCCTGCGCGACCGCCGAATCGACGCATACGGCGACCTGCTCCGCCGCTTGCGCTCATAGCCGTGGCGACGATCCCGCCTGAGCATCGCCGCCGGCTGGCCGCCTACCGGATGCCGGCCGAGTGGGAGCCGCATCTGGCGGCCTATCTGGTATGGCCGCACAATCGCGAAACGTGGCCGGGCAAGTTCGACGTGATTCCGCCGGTGTTCGCCACGATGGTGGCGGCGATCGCGCGATTCGAGCCGGTGCGATTGCTCGTCAAGGACGCGGCGCAGATCGAGGAAGCGCGCGCGGCGATCGCGGCCGAACTTCGCGGCGATCGCGCCGCCCTGAGCCGCATCGAAATTTTCCCCGTTCCAACCAACGATTCCTGGATCCGCGATCACGGACCCATCTTCGTCAATCGAAGCGATCCGCGCTCCGGCGCGCCGGCGCAGATCGCGCTCGATTTCCGCTTCAACTCGTGGGGCGAAAAGTACGGAAGCTACGATCTCGATGACGCCGTTCCGCGCCGCCTCGGCGAGCGCTACGGCTTCGACGTGATCGAGCCGGGGATTGTGCTCGAGGGCGGCTCGATCGAGGTCAATGGCGCCGGCGCGATGCTCACCACCGAGTCGTGCCTGCTCAATCCCAACCGCAATCCGCATCTGCCGCGCACCGAGATCGAGGATTACCTGAGGACCTACTTCGGCGTTGCGCAGGTGCTGTGGCTTGGCGCGGGAATCGCCGGCGACGACACCGATGGCCACGTCGATGATCTCGCGCGCTTCGTTGCGCCCGATGCGATCGTCACCGTCATCGAGGATGACCCCGCCGACGCGAACTACGCGCCGCTGCGCGACAACCTCGCGCGGCTGCGCGCGATGCGCGATCTCGCCGGCCGGCCGTTCAGGATCGAAACGCTGCCGATGCCGCGCGCGGTCGTGTACGAGGGCACGCGGCTGCCCGCCTCGTATGCGAATTTCTATATCGCAAACGGCGCGGTCGTGATGCCCTCCTTCGGTTGCGATGCGGACGCGGTCGCGTCATCGACGCTCGCCCGCCTGTTCCCGGGCCGCCGCGTCGTTCAGGTTCCGTCATCCGATCTGGTATGGGGCCTCGGCGCGATCCACTGCCTCACGCAGCAACATCCGGCACCTCGACTGTAATCCGTCGAAGTCTCCAAGGCCCGCCGGCCGTCGGGACCGGTAGCTACCGCTCGCCTTTTTGAGTCTTTTGATTCGATTATTAATTATTTCAAGGAGAACCTTGACAATCTCAATAATCTGATCAATAACGCGAATATGCGCACGATAATCCTCAAGTGCCCCTCCTGCGACGGCAACCTGACAGTCACGCGCCTTCACTGCCCATCCTGCTCGATCACGATCGACGGCGAATTCACGACCCCGGCGCTGCTCAAGCTCAGCCCCGCTCAGATCGATTTCGTCGAAGTCTTCGTGAAGAACCGCGGCGTGATTCGCGAGGTCGAGCGCGAACTCGGCGTGTCGTACCCGACGGTCCGCGCGCGCCTCGATGAGGTGATCGGGGCGCTCGGCTTCCAGGTGCGCAACGAGCCGTCGCCCGAGGCCGCGCCCGCCGACGATTCGGCCGTGCGGCGGCGCGCGGTGCTGGCCGACTTGCGGGCGGGGAAAATCACGGCTGATCAGGCGCTCGCGGCGCTTGCCGGCGGGCGCAAGGACTGAACGACGAATCCGGATGGATCGCATCCGGGGAGGAACAGGCAGATGGCAACGGTAAACCTCGATGACGTCGAATCGATTCGCGTGCTTCGCGTGGCGGGCAACCTCCGTTTGAGAGGAACCGCGGCCACATCGCCGGCGATTTCGTGCAGCCGGCCGCCCGAGCTGCGCCGCGAAGGCGCGACGCTGGAGGTCACGCTCTCATCCAACGGCGAAATTGAGATTCCATCCGGCGTCGCGATCGACGTCGTCAGGTGTTCGGGCAATCTCGAGGCGGGCGACGTGCCGGCGCCGCTCCATGTCGGACGCATTCGCGGCAATCTGCGCGCCTGGAACGTTGGCGCGCTCGCGATCGGCGAGGGCGTCGATGGGAATCTCGAGGTTGCATCCGCCCGCGCGGTCGAGTGCGCGGACGTGCGCGGCAACGCGCATTTCTACGATGTCGAAGGCGCCGTGCGCCCGCGCACCGTCGACGGGAACCTCGATGTGCGCCGCGTCGGCTCGGTCGAGGCCGGCAACGTCGCGGGCCGGGCGCGCCTGTCGAAGGTCGGCAAGGCGGTGAAGATCGCGAGCGTGCGGGGCAAACTCAAGGCGGACGGCGTCGGCGGGGATCTCGTGGTCAATGAGGTGGGACGGCATGCAATCATTTCGGACGTTCAGGGCTCGCTCGATTTGCCGGATGTCGGCGGAGTCGCCGAGCTTGGCGGACCGATGCCGGCGGGCAAGACCTGGCGAGTCCAGAGCCGCGGAAGAATCTCGGTCGAGCTCGATGATGCCAGCGCGGCCGCGGTCCTGGCCGATGCGGGCTCGTGCCGCGTGCGGCTGTATGGAGTCGAGGGCGGCGGGCTCAAATGGTCCGGCTCGAACCAGGTCGAGGGCGCGCTCGGCGCAGAACGTCTCGATGTGGAGCGGACGCGGCTGGTGCTCAAGACCACCGATGCGGACATCATTATCGCGGCGGCCGGCGCGCGGCCTCGCGACTACTCCTGGCGCGAGCATCGCTTCGGCCGGAGATTCGCCGCCCCGTTCGAAGATCTGGCAAGCGAACTCGGCGATGAGATTCCCGATTTGGTAAGCGCGATCCTCGGTGCAACCGGCAAGTTCGTCTCGCAGACCGGTGCGATCTCCGGCGGCTTCGTTCGCGGCTTTGCAAGCGGCGTGGGCGAGTCGCTTGCGGATGTCTATCGGATGCTCGGGGAGTTGGGCGAGACGGTTCCTCGCGACGTCGCAGA
>Ga0187771_10000032_pt1 | contig 55847 bp, 46 predicted proteins | sample 0116_SJ02_MP15_1_FD_133139 | JGI IMG/M metagenome (GOLD analysis project Ga0187771, IMG submission 133139) | Tropical peat soil microbial communities from peatlands in Department of Meta, Colombia - 0116_SJ02_MP15_10_MG | ecosystem: Environmental > Terrestrial > Soil > Wetlands > Peat | place...
ACGGGCGCCCGCCGGCAACTCTCAGCTCCGGCTCAGGCGGCCGGCGCAGACGGCGGCCAGAATCGTTCTCGAAAGCGGAAAGACGAAAGCGACAACCACCGCTGATTCCCGAGGTCACCGGTCAGATGATGGCAACGCTGAGGGCACTGCTCACCCGGATCCACCGATTGGCTCGCGGCCACACCGCCGCCGTGGCCGTCTCCACCCTGGTCGGGGTCGCGGTGGCGGGTCTTGGCGGCGGGTTCGTCCTGGCCAGCCAGGGCTCCTCGAGCTCGCCGCTGGCGCTGGCCGCGGCGACCACCTCCGGCGGCGCGGCGGCCGCGTTGCCCTCCATCTCGGCCTCCGGTGTCCGAGCCGTGGCCGCCCGAGCCGCCCGCCAGCTGGTCAGATTGGTGGCCAAGCAGACCGACCAGACACCCAAGCAGGTCGGCGCGCTGCTCCGCCAGGGTGAGACCCTCGACCAGGTTTCCGGCGCCAAGGCCCAGGCGGTGGTCGCGGCCGCAGAGGCCGCCGTCAAGTCGCGGCTCGACGCGGCGGTCGCCGCCGGGAAGATCACGCCGGCCCAGGAGGCCACCCGGCTGGCACGCTTCGACGGGCTGATCAACAAGGCCATGAGCCTGCCCGGGCCGCGGCTGCTGCGGATCGCCGCCGGCGTGCCGGCCAAGGTCGGCAATCACGGGACGTCCACGCCGAGCCCCTCGCCGTCGGCCGCGCCCGCGACCACCAGCTGACGGCGGGATTGCGGCGGGGGCGGGCGGCGGTCCCCGCCCGGCCGGTCGCAGCGGACGGCTGGATACACTGGACCGATGCAGGGCGGCGATGACGGTCTGGCGCGCGGTCTGCGGTTGCTCACCGTCCACGCCCACCCCGACGACGAGACGATCACCATGGGCGGCCTGCTCGCCCAGTGCGCCGATCGGGGGGTGGCCACCTCGGTGGTCTGCTGCACCGACGGGAAGGTGGCGACCATCTTCGACCCCGAGTACGCCGCCAACGAGCCCGAGATCCGGCCCCGGCTCAAGGAGATCCGGGCCGACGAGCTGCGCCGCGCCTGCCAGATATTGGGCGTCTCCGAGGTCAACTTCCTGGACTACGGCGACTCCGGGATGGCCGGCACGGACACCAACAACCTGCCCGGCGCGTTCTGGCAGGTCGACATGGACGAGGCGGTGCGCCGGGTGGTGGCCCACATCCGCCGGTTCCGTCCCCATGTTGTCGTCACCTACGACAGCAACGGAGGCTACGGGCACCCCGACCACATCCAGGCGCATCGGGTCACCCTGCTCGCCGTCGAGGCCGCGTACCACGCCCTGTACCCGGAGCTGGGCCCGAGCTGGCGGGTGAGCAAGCTCTACTACACGGCCTTCCCGCTCTCCGAGGCCCGCCGGGCCGTCGAGATGGCTCGGGTGGCGGGGATGAAGCCGCCATTCGGCGAGACCGACCCGGATGCCCTCGAGTTCATCACCCCCGACGAGTGGGTGACCACGGTGGTGAACGTCCGCGATCAGCTCGCCCGCAAGCGCGAGGCCCTGCTCGCCCACCGCAGCCAGCTCACCGAGGACTTCGCCCTGCTCAGCGTGCCCGAGGCGGTGCTCCGGGAGCACTTCTTCAACGAGCACTACCAGCTGGTGGTCTCACGGGTCCCCACCGCCCTGCCGGAGTCGGACGTCTTCGCGGGAGTGGTGGAGGCCGAGCAGGCCGGCTGAGCGCGATCGCCTCGGCCGCAAGCCGAGCACTCGGAGCCGGCGCGGCCCCGAGCGTCGCAGGCTCAGGCCGCGGCGGCCGGCCCCTGACCGAAGACCCGGCGGTGGCGCGCGGCGAACTCCGCGGGCGTGAAGCGGTGAGCCTGGGGTCCGCGATGCTCGACGGCATAGGTCGCGGCGAGCGAGGCCATCCTGCCGGCGCCCTCGACCCCCAGGCCGCGGCGAAAACCGGCGAGCAGCCCGGCTAGGTAGGCGTCGCCGGCTCCGGTCGGGTCGACGAACTGGCGCGGCGGGACCGCAGGGACGGAGATCACCTCGCCGGCGGCGTGGATGCGGCTCCCCCGCGCTCCCAGGGTCACCGCCACCATCGACGACCGGGCGAGGCTCTCGAGGTCGCGCCCGGTCCGGCTCCGGACCAGCTCCAGCTCGTACTCGTTGCCCACCACCAGCCAGGCGCCATCCAACCCGGCGAGGAGGGTCGCGTCATCGAGGGCGGGAAGCTGCTGGGCGGGGGCGAAGATCAGCCTGGCGCCCATCTCCCGAGCCTGCTCGACATGGGCCGCCATGCCCTCAGGGGCGTCCGGGGCCACCACCACGTGCTCCACGCCCTCGAGGACCCGGAGGTCGATGTCCGCGGCCCGGGCCATCGCCCCCGGGTAGAAGGCGGTGATCTGGTTGCCGGCGCTGTCGGTGGTGATGAAGCAGGAGGCGGTGGGGACGTCATCGCAGCCGAGCGCCGCCGAGGTGTCGACGCCAGTGCGGCTCAGGGCCGCGCCGTACTCGTTGAAATCGCTGCCCACCGCGGCGGAGAGCAGCGGCCGCTCGCCGAGCAGGGCCAGGGTGTAGGCGATGTTGGCGGCCGTGCCACCCCGCCGCCGCTCCAGCCGGTTGACCAGGAACGAGACGTTGATGACGTGGGTCTTCTCGGGCAGGATGTGGTCCTCGAACTGGCCCGGGAACACCATGATGGTGTCGAACGCCACCGAGCCGGTCACCGCGATGCGTCCCAATCTGTCACCCCAGGGGAGGTCCGGACACTTTCAGGCAAGGATAGCCAGGCCCGGAACGGGAGGAGAATCAAGCCGTGACTCTGCACCACCTGCGCCGGCCGTCGGTCGAGCCCGCCGACCCCACCCAGCCCGCCCTGACCGGCGACGAGGCGGCGGTGGCCGAGGCCGTCGAGGTCTACCAGCGCACCTACACGACGGTGCTGCGATCCACCGGGGAGACCCGGCTGCGGGTGCTCGAGACATCGCACCGCGCCATGGGCTCCAGCCTTCACGGGCTGGCGCCGTCGGCGGAGCTGGATCTGGGCGCCTTCCTCTACGCCGTGAGGCGATTGCCGACGGCCATCCTGAGCGCCGAGCGGGTGGTGATGGCGCAGTCGGCGGAGCTCTTCGCCAAGGGCGGATTACAGCTCTCCGGCTGGACCCAGACCTCAGCACCGGGCCGGCGACGGCGCTGGTACGACGACGCCCGGGGAACCCTCGCCGTGCTTATCGCGTCTCCGTCCGACGTCGATGACCTGGTGCCCACCCTGGTCGCCTTCCAGATCGAGTGGAACAAGCTGGGTGCCACCCTCCGCGATGTCCCCGACCTCCCCGCGGATCCGGCGCCGGCGCAGCTGGCGGCGGCCCTGGGTGGCCGGGAGGACGACTGGGCGCAGCTGCGCGAGGTGTGGGGCGATGCTTTCGGAGAGCGGCTGCACTCGGCGGCGGAGCGCAAGCTTTCGCTTCGCCTGCGCATGCTCGGGGGTACCCAGGTCGGCTACGCACGGGTGACGCGGCGCTGGTGGCAGCAGGTGACCGGCACCATGCGCAGCCAGTCGCTGCTCGACCGGCCCGTGTACTTCGTGAGCAGCAACTCCCACAGCCTGGCCAACCTGGTGACCGGGATCGCTCGCCGCCACGAGTCTGCCCTGGTGGAGCTGGTCGAGCGGCGCGGGCCCGACGATCTCCGCCAGGAGCTGCAGCGCTTCAGGGCCGGGCTCGCCGAGGGTGACTGGAACAACTTCCTCTACTACGCGGCCCGGCTCCACACCGGGAGCATCGCCACCGACGAGCGCAGCCGGCTGAGACGCGAAGAGCGGGAGCGAGGAGTCTACGGTGTGGCCAGCCGGACCGCCCTGGACGTCGCCGCCCAGGTCATCCCCCTCGACCGTCTCGACCCCGCCAACTTCGACCCCCGCCTGGGCAGCATCGACGCGGCGCGGCTGGCCAGCAGCCCCGCGGTGATCGTCAACATCGACTACCCCCTCGGGCTCGCCGCCTACAACATCCTGCGCGAGGTCGCCGAGACGGTGCCCGAGCTGCGCGGCGTCTACGTGCTCGGCAAGGCGGCCACCCTCAACGCCGACATCGGCGACGTGATGATCTCGAGCGTGATCCACGACGAGCACAGCGGCTGCACCTACTGGCTCGACAACGCCTTCACGGTCGCCGACATCGCCCCCTACCTGCGCTTCGGCAGCGGTCTCGACAACCAGCGGACGGTGTCCGTGCAGGGCACCTTCCTGCAGAACCGAGGCTATCTCGACTTCTACTACCGCGAGGCGTTCACGGTGGTCGAGATGGAGGCCGGACCGTACTGCAATGCCATCTACGAGCTCAGCGAGCCGGGCCGCTACCCGTCCGGGGAGCCGGTCAACTTCTCCAAGCTGCCGCTCGACTTCGGGGTCATCCACTACGCTTCGGACACCCCCTTCACCCAGGCGAGGACCCTGGGGGCACGGGGCCTCTCCTACCACGGGATGGACTCGACGTACGCCGCTTCGGTGGCGATCCTGCGGCGGGTCCTGGCTCGCGAGGGGGCACTCGCAGAGCCGGCCGCCGAGAGCGCCGCGGTCGCCGCCCCGCTCCGCCAGGCCAGGTAGGCTCGCCCCGCTGATCCTGATCCGTGTCCGGCTCGCCCGAGCGGCGGTGCGGTGAGAGCCGATCAGTCCTCGCTGACAGGCTGCCGGAGCACCGTCCGGAGCCTCTCGGGAGCGGAGCGGCGGGGGTCGCCCAGGTAGATCTCGTGGTGGGCACCGCGCGGGCGGAGGCCCTGCGCCGCGATGAAGGCATGCAGCCGCTGGATCGTCGGAGCCTCCTCGCGGTACGGCCCCACGTGCATCACCTGGGCCGCGCGGCCCTCTCGCCACCTCTCCCAGCGAACGCTCTCCAGCGCCGGGAAGCTCCCCCGCTTCCTTCGCACCTCACTGACGGTCTCCTCGACGAGGCCGAGCGTGATGCCGTCGGGAACCGCGATCAGAGCCCGCCAGCGCCACGCGGCGGCCGGCGCCGACACGTCGAAGCTGCCGTCGTCGGCGGTGAACCAGAGGGCTTCGAGGGGAAGCACGGGAACCACCGTGCCGGTGCGCTTGAGCCGGAACTTGAGCGTGTACAGCACCGGGTAGAGAGCGCCGATCGCCTGCTGGAAACCGGTGGGCTCGGCCGCGCCTTCGCCTGCCGGCGACCCGGTGCCATCCACCATCAGCCAGCCCAGCTCGGGAATGTCGACCAGGACGGGCTCGCGCGGGGGCGCATAGAGGGGCGCCAGCCGGCCCCTGAGGTCCGCGGCGGATGGGGTCGTGGTCATGGCTGCCTCCACATGCCGCCCTGCCACCCGGTTCTCGGCGTCGCGCCGACCCACCGGGGGTGGGCCAGCGGCGCGGATTGTACTGATCTCCCTGACCCCGCGAGGGGACGGGGACGGTCTGGCCCGAGGACGGGCCCGGGCGCACCACCTCAGCGGCCGGCGATCGCCCGGAAGAACGTGTAGCAGAAGGTGCCGTCCGCCGCCGCGGCCCGGTGCAGGTCGGCGATGCCCCGGTCCCAGCGCTCCACCGCCATCAGCCCCTGCTCCAGGGCCTGGTCGCGAACTCCCTCGACCATCGCCGTGAAGGTCCTTCTGGTGAACCCGTCCACGAGATCGGGACGCGACGCATCGACGTAGACCATGCGCGGCTCGACATGGACGTCGCGGAAGCCGGCCGCGCTGAGCAGGGGGTGGAGCTGACGTCCGATCAGGGCGTTACCGCCGGCTCTCGCCTGCAGCTCAACCAGGCACCGGATGGCCTCCCTGGCCTCCTCGCTGTCGGGATGGAAGTACGCGGAGCCGTGATCCCCCTCGATGGCGGTGATGCTCCCGCTCTCCCGCAGCACCCGGCGCAGCTCGGTGAGCGCCGCCTGGGGCCGGGGGAGATGCTCGAGCAGGAAGCAGACGAAGACGGCGTCGAAGGCATGGTCGGGGAAGGGCAGCTCGTAGACGTCGGCGCACTCGAAGCTGACGTTGGCGAGGCCCGCGCCGGCAACCCGGTGCCGCGCCGCGGCCAGGGATGCCTCGGAGATGTCGACCGAGACGAATCGCGCCGCGGGGCTGGCGGCGGCGATGTGCACGGTCTGCGAGCCCACCCCGCACCCCGGCTCCAGCACGAGATGACCGGCCGGGAAGGTGATGCCCTCCAGGACCAGGGCGGCCAGAGTGTCCGCCTGATCGGTGAGCCTCTCCGACTCGCGCGACGAGTAGCCGTGGATGTAATCCACCCCAGTCTCCCTCGATGCCCTCGGGTGGAGGCGATGGTAGCCGAGCCTCGCCTGGTTTCCGGACCGCCGATCAGCGCCACGGTCCTGTGCCAGCATTGGTCCGGTCATGCCGCTGCTCAGCCTCTCCCAGGTCGCGGTCGCCTACGGAGCGGAGACCGTCTTCAGCGGGCTGGACCTCCGGCTGGAGATGCGGGTACGGCTGGCCGTGGTGGGGGCCAACGGTGCCGGCAAGTCGTCCCTGCTCCGGGTCGTCTCCGGCGAGCTGGAGCCGGCCGAGGGGGAGGTCGACCGGCTGCGCGGCCTGCGCGTCGCCCATCTGCCCCAGGACACGCCCATCCCGGTGGCGGCGACGGTGCTCGAGGAGGTGATGGCCTCCCGGACCGACCTCGCCGCGATGCGCCACGAGCTGAGCGCGCTGGAGCTGGCAATGAGCCGGCCCGGCCCCGGGCTGGAGGAGACCCTGGAGCGATACGGGGCGCTCCAGCACCGCTACGAGGGAGCCGGCGGTTACCAGCTCGAGGCCAGGGCCCGGGAGGCCCTGGGCGGGCTGGGCATCGACGAGGAGCTGCGACGACGGCGCCCCGACGAGCTGTCCGGTGGCCAGCAGCGGAGGGTGGAGCTGGCCAAGCTGCTGGTCGCCGACGCCGACCTGCTGCTCATCGACGAGCCCACCAACCACCTCGACCTGGAGGGGATCGAGTGGCTGGAGGGGTTCATGGGCGAGGTGGCCACCGCTTTTGTCCTGGTCTCCCACGACCGCCGCTTCCTCGACCACGTCTGCACCGGGGTGCTCGAGCTGAGCCACGGCCGATGCGAGGAGTACCCCGGCAACTACAGCGCCTACGTCCGGCTGCGCGAGGAGCGCCGGGCCAGGCGGCGCAAGGAGTACGAGGAGCAGCAGGCCCACATCCGCCACCAGGAGGAATTCATCCGCCGCTACCGGGCCGGGCAGAGAGCGCGGGAGGCGAGGGGGCGGCAGACCAAGCTGGACAGGTTGGTCCGCCTCAGCGCGCCGCCCGACGACCGGCGGCCCCGGCTGCGCTTCGCCACGACGCCCTCCTCCCGGGTCAGTCTCAAGGGCTCCGGGCTGGTGGTGGGCCGGGACGCGCCGCTGCTGCGGCTGCCGCCATTGACACTGGCCCCGGGCGACCGGCTCGCGGTGGTGGGCCCGAATGGCTCCGGCAAGTCGACGCTGCTGCACACCCTGGCCGGCGAGCTGCCACCCCTGGAGGGCCGGGTGGAGCTCGGCCCTCGAACCGTGCTGCGGCTGTACCGGCAGGATCTCGGCCGCGGCCAGCTCACCGACGCCCAAAGCTTCGCCAGCGACGACGAGCGGACCGTCCTGGAGGACCTGCTCGCCGACCATCCGATCGGCAACGAGCGGGGCCGCACCATGCTGGGAGCCCTGCTCTTCTCGGGTGACGACGTGGAGCGCCGGGTGGGCGACCTCTCCGGCGGCGAGAGGGCCCGGCTGCTGATGGGCAAGCTGGCCCTGGAGCCGACCAACCTGCTGCTCCTCGACGAGCCCACCAACCACCTGGACCTGCCCGCCCAGGAGGTTCTGGAGGCGGCCCTGCTCAGCTACCCCGGCGCGCTGGTGCTGGTCTCCCACGACCGCGCGCTGATCGACGCCCTGGCCACCGAGACCATGGCCATCGAGCAGGGAGGGTCGGTCAGGAAGGTCATCGGCGGGTACACCGCCCTCCTCGCCGACCGGCAGCGCAGGCGAAGGCCGGAGCGGGAGGAGAGCGGACCGGCACACGCCGGGCGCGGACCGGAGGGCGCAGCCCCGCCGCCGTCCAATGGAGCCTCCCCGGCGGCAGCGGACAGCCTCAGCGGGACGGACGAGCCCCTGACCGGAGCGGCGGCACGCCGGGCGCGGGCATCGGCCCGCGCCCACTCCGCCGAGGGTCGCCGCCTGGAGGCAGAGATCGCCGACGTGGAGACCGCGCTCGCCGAGACCAGGCGGCGCCTGCTCGACCCCGCGACCTTCCGCGACCCCGCGGTGGGCGCGGAGGTGGGCCGGCAGCACGACCGTCTCAATGGCGCCCTGGCGGAGCTTTACGACCGCTGGGCGGAGGTGGCCGAGGAGGCGTGAGGGCGGCCGCGGCCGGCGCGGCGGCGCTATCGGAGTGCCGGATCGACAGGCTGGGCCGGCCGGCCGGAAGCCAAGGGACCTTCGGGCGCGCGGCTACACTCTGCGCGTGCCCGGAACCGAGCAGCTCACCGTCGGTGGCGTCCTGATCGACCGCAGCGCGATCCAGAGCAAGGTGGACGATCTCGCCCGGGAGATCGACGCCGCCTACCGGATGGTGCTGGAGCAACCCCTGGTGCTCACCTGCGTTCTCAAGGGTTCCATCCTGTTCACCGCCGATCTGGCTCGGGCCCTGACCGTCCCCGTCGAGCTCGAGTTCGTCGCCTGCCGTTCCTACGGAGATGCCACCACCAGCTCGGGAACGGTGGAGCTGGTCAAGGACGTGAGCATGCCGCTGGCCGGTCGCGACGTGCTCATGGTCGAGGACATCATCGACACCGGGATGACGACCTCCTTCCTGCGCAAGCACCTGTCGACCCACCATCCCCGCTCGCTGCGCCTGGTGGCCATGCTCGACAAGCGAGCACGGCGGCTCAAGCCGGTGGAGATCGACTTCTGCGGCTTCACCATCGAGGACCACTTCGTGGTCGGCTACGGCCTGGACCTGGCCCAGCGCTACCGGAACCTCCGGGACATCCACGTCGTCGAAGGGCAGTGAGCGAGGCCGTGCGCCCGCCCCTGATCGCGGTCTGCGGCGCCTCCCAGCCAACTCCGGAGCAGGCCTCGGTCGCCGAGGAGGTGGGCCGCCGCCTCGCCGAGCGCGGCGCCGTCGTGGTCTGCGGGGGCCTGTCCGGAGTTATGGAGGCGGTCTGCCGCGGGGTCGCCGGAGCTGGGGGACTGTCGATCGGCCTCCTCCCCGGCGAGGCGCCGGAGGGCGCCAACCCCCACGTCAGCATCGCCCTGGCGACTGGATTGGGCGAGCTCCGCAACGCCCTGATCGCCCGGGGGTGCCGGGCGATGATCGCGATCGGAGGGGGGTACGGGACGCTGAGCGAGATCGCATTCATGCTCCGGCTAGGCCGGCCGGTCTGCGCGGTCGGGTCCTGGAAGCTGCTGCCTCCGGCGGGCCATGGCGAGCCGGTGCCCATCCACCAGGCTGAGGACGCGGCGAGCGCGGTGGCCTGGGTGATGGAGCAGGCCGGAGGACACGACCTCAGCAGGCCCTGACTCGGGAGGCTTCGGCCAGGCCCTGGTGCTCCACCGCCGAGGCGGCGGCTCTGGATCAGCAGCCCGCGCTCAGGGTACGTCTCGGTGTGCGTTGTGGAAATTGTTGTCCTAAACTTGAAGATCCGCGGCGGCGCGCTTCCGGCACCACAGTAACTGACCCGCTCGCACCCGCCGCATCTTCCCGGCAGCTGAGTGCGGCCGGTAGCCCCCGCCGGCTGACCATGCCGAGTCGGTCGCGAGGAGCCCGCTCGGTCCGATGCCGCCAGCGAACGCCGCACCGCTGCCGTCCTCTGCGACTGCGGTCAGCAGCCCCTCGTCACCTCCCGGCAGGGGGAGGGCAGCGGTCACACCGGGACGTTGGTCAGGAAGTAGAGGAGGTGGGCGGGGACCACACCCATCGCCACGGTGATGATCAGCACGTAGAGCATCGCGGTCGCCGGCTGGTTGGCGCGCATGCGGGCGAAATGAAGGGTCAGGGTGTTGACCCCCAGGCTGAAGATGATGCCCGCCCCCACCACCAGGGCCCAGAAGGGCAGGCCATAGGTCGAGCCGATCAGCGCGTTGCGAGCAGCCGAGGCGGCGGCAAGCAGCACCACCACGATGACCCCGGCCTGCGCGAGGGCGGCGGCGAAGATCAGGTAGACGGACTGGCGCAGCGGTCGGAAGGAGAGCCCCGGCGATATCAGGTACCAGTGACCGAGCAGCATCCCCGAGACGACGCTCCCGACCAGCAGCGCGGCGGGCAGGAAGGCCGCCAGGGCGGAGCCGAATCCGCCCAGCGCCGGGCCTAGGGCGCTGGCCACCGCGACCACGGCGAGGACACCGACGGCAACCTCGGCGGCACCGACCACCCGGCGAGCCGCGTCGGTACCGATCCAGCAGAACAGGGCATGGACCAGCAGGAGGATGGTGAACGCCACCACCCAGCGATCCGCGGCGCCGGTGGCGGAGCCGTCGAGCCTGACACCGAGGAGGCTGCCCGGATCCGGCACCAGGAGCAGGAGCAGGAGCACGTCGAGGCCCATCAGCGCGGCGCAGATCAGGGCGGTCGTGCCCACGAAGCCGCGACCGACGCGGCCGGCCAGGTCGACCACGTAGCTGAGCACCGCGGTCCCGACCGCCACCTCCAGGATCACCACCTCCGCGACGATCGGCGCGAGGTTGGGCAGCTCAGCGGCGGTGCGCACGTCGCAAAGGTTAAACAGACACACGGAAAGAGCTCGTTTCGGCGTACCGTGACCGCATGCCGAACAAGCGCTCGGCGGGCAGCTCGCGGGGACGCGATCTCTTCCGCAGCGAGGTCGCGTCGTTCCTCGCTGATCTCGGCGAGCTGGCCGAGGACCTGGCGCCCGCGGCGACCCGGCCCAACCCCGACCAGCCCACCGCGGCTGCGGCCGAAGGGACGCCCGACCGGCCGGGGACGGCCACCGAGCAGGTGATCGCCGCCGCGCGCGCAGAAACGGCGGAGACGGAGCCGCAAGCCTCGCTGGAGACCGAGGAGGCGGGGCCGCCGGCTCCGCCGCAGGCGCCCGAGGCGGCGCACGACCTCATCCAGCCGTGGGTCGCAGAGGAATCCGGACCGCACCCGGGAGGAACGGTCCAGCTCGGGCTGGAGCCAGCCCAGCCCGTGGAGGCCGAGCCGCCGGAACCGCAAGCTGACGCGTCCGACCTGCGCGAGACCCGGACCGTGGCGACCCCGACCGCCCCGGAGGTCGCCGTTGCGGCGGAGGCCGCCGTCCCTGTGGAGGCGGCCGTTGCTGTGCAGGCCGCCGTTCCCGTGGAGGCCGAGGCGCCTGTGGAGGCAGCTGTCCCTGTGGAGGCAGCCGTCCCTGCGGAGGCAGCCGTTGCTGTGGCGGCAGCAATCCCTGTCGAGGCTGCCGTCCCCGTCGAAGCCGTCGCGGAGGAGCCCGCGCTCGGCGTCGAGGCGGCGGAGGGGCCGCCCGAGGCCACCGCCATCCTTCTCGACATCGAGGACCTGCCCTCGTTCTCCCCCAGCTATCTGCCCCCGCTGCCTCCCCCCGCTGACGACTGGAACCCGCCTCCGGCCGGCGCCGTCGAGGAGCCGTCGCCCGGCACGGCGAAAGCCGCCGCCGAAGAGTGGGCTCTCGAGCCGGTCGAGAGAACCATCGCGGCCCGACCGCTGCCGTCCTCGAGCGAGCCGGGCGAGTGGCCGTCGGGAGCGGTGCCGCCGGCCAAGATCGTTGCCCCCGAGCCGCCGGTGCCGGCCAGGGGCGGCGATGAGTGGCTGGCGACTCCGGCGTGGCCCACCCAGGCCCAGGAACCCGCGGAGGCCCCGCTTCCCGATCAGGGCTCAGGAGGGGGTGAGATTCGCGGTGATGAGGCGGCCGGGAGCCCGGGCTGGAGCGTGCGCCCCGCGGTCGCTCCGGCGCGGGCTGGAGGCCCCGCCAGACCGGCCGCCGAGCCTGCCTTGGGGGCCAGCCTGGGGCCTGGCCCTGACCTCCCCGAGTCCGGGCGTGGCGCCCCGCCAGCCTCCATCCTCGCGCCCTCGCAGCCCTCGTCGGCGGCAGCGGCGGGCCTCGAGACCCCCGCCGCTGAGGTCGCGCGTGGCCTCGAGGCGTCGGCCGGCCGCGTCACCTTTGATCTCGAGACGCCCGCCGGTCGGCTGGCCGCTGAGCTGGAGACGCTCCTGGGGCGGCCGGTCCCCAGCGGGGCGCCGCCGGCAGACATCCTGAGCCCGGAGGTGGCCAGCCCCCGCGGCCCGGGAAGCCGGAACCCACCAGCTCCCGGAGAGCCGGCGCCCGCAGCAGGCGTGAGCCCGAGGCCCTCGCCACCCCTCATCCCCGGCGGCGTGCCGCTGCTGATCTCCAGCCGCCCCTGGTCGATGGCCGCAGCCACGGCCCCGGTCGCTCCACTGGCCCCACCGGCGCCCCGCAACGGCGGCAATCAAGTGGAGGCGGTGGCGCCCCCCATGCCGCTCCTGCACCCGGCCCGGCGCAAGCTGACAGTGACCGTGCCGGTGCTGCCCACCGTGCTCATCGCGGTGCTCGCCATCATCGTCGTGCTGCTGATCCTGCAGTTCACCCGCCGCTGACCGGCGGCGGCAGCCCGCGGGTCACCTCTCGACCGGCAGTCCCGCCCGCTCCCAGGCGTCGATGCCCCCCCTGACGTTGACCGACCGGGGCCGGCCCGCCTGCCTCAGAAAGGCGACGGCTCGGCGACTGCGGCTGCCGACGCGGCAGTGCACATAGAGATCTCGGTCGTCGGGGAGCTCGGCCAGCCGGAATGGCAGCTCAGCCAGGGGAATCAGCAGGGCCCCGGGAACTCGCCTCTCCTCCCATTCCCACGGCTCGCGGACGTCGACCATCAAGGCGTCGTCATCGCTGACCGCGGCGTGCGCCTCCTGGGGGCCGACCTCGGCGGGCAGATCCACGAGCCGAGTCTACGAGCTTGCGCCAATGCAACCGAGCGCCCTGAGCGCCCTTCTCACCACCGGACCCCCGGCGGCTTGCTATGTTGGCGCGGTGACCGCCGCCAGCCCCGGCACCCGAGCCGCTGAGAATCCCTGGCTCAACGCACAGCGTCAATTCGACAGGGCAGCTGTGCTGCTGGAGCTGCCGGCGGAGCTCCGCGCCGTTCTTCGGGAGGTCCGTCGCGAGCTGGTGGTGCGCTTCCCGGTGAAGATGGACGACGGCCGCCTGGTGATGTTCGAGGGCTACCGGGTCCAGCACAACCTCACCCGCGGTCCGGCCAAGGGGGGCCTGCGCTTCCACCCGGACACCGACCTCGACGAGGTCAAGGCGCTGGCGATGTGGATGACCTGGAAGTGCGCTCTCGTCGACATCCCGTTCGGAGGCGCCAAGGGCGGGGTGGCGGTGGACCCGGCCCTGCTGAGCCGGCGAGAGCTGGAGCGACTCACCCGCCGCTTCGCCAGTGAGATAGCGGTGCTGATCGGCCCCGACAGCGACATCCCGGCGCCGGACGTCAACACCACCGGACAGATCATGGCCTGGATCATGGACACGCTCTCGATGGAGGCGGGTTACTCGCTGCCCGCGGTGGTGACGGGCAAGCCGATCGACATCGGCGGCTCGGAAGGCCGGCCGGAAGCCACCGGACGGGGCGTGGCGATCTCCGCGGTCGAGGCCTGCCGGCGGCTCGGCATGGATCCGGCGTCGAGCACCGCCGCCGTCCAGGGTTTCGGCAATGTCGGCAGCATCAGCGCCCAGCTGCTGGGGGAGAGAGGGTTTCGGGTCTGCGCGGTCTCCGACATCACGGGCGGCGTCTACTCTCCCGAGGGATTGGACATCCCCGAGCTGGAGGCGCACCGCCGCCACACCGGCGGGGTCGCCGGATTCTCCGGGGGACGCCCGGTGAGCAACGCCGCTCTGCTCGAGCTGCCCGTGGATGTGCTGGTGCCGGCGGCCCTGGAGAGCGTCATCACCGCCGCCAACGCGCCGAGGATCCAGGCTCGCCTGGTGGTGGAGGGAGCCAACGGGCCCACGACGCCCGCCGCCGACGAGATCCTGGAGAAGCGCGATATCACCGTGGTACCGGACATCCTCGCCAATGCCGGCGGGGTGACCGTCTCGTACTTCGAGTGGGTCCAGGACCTCCAGTCACTCTTCTGGGAGGAGGAGGAGATCAACCGGCGCCTCGAGAAGGTGATGCTTCATGCCTTCACGGAGATGGCGGACAAGGCGGACGAGGCCAAGGTCCCGCTCCGAGTGGGCGCATACCTGGTGGCGATCCAGCGGGTCGCTCGGGCCACGGCGGTGCGGGGGATCTTCCCCTAGCACGGCGGCGAGTGGAAACCCACGCTGTCAGGGCGCTGGATGGTCCGCGCCTCGGTCGGGCCGCGGATCCTCGGCTCGATCGGGCTTGACCGGCGGGCGCGCTCTCGCTAGAGTCAACCCCCGCGCTCGCCCACGGCGCAGTCTCGAGGTTGCAGAGGTGGATTCCCGCCCATGTTGATCGCTCGGCTGAACCTCTCCACAGAGAGGGGTGCGTGCCCACCGGAGGTTCCGTGCTGAGCCTGTAGCGCGACGCCGCTGCTCACCGAGGACCGTCCGGTTCGGGCCGGAACGGTCTTTTTGTTGATGTTGAACAGATGGTGAGCAGATGCAGACGATGAACGGCAACGGCACCCTCCCCCCGGCGATCGAGGTGCGGGGCGTCTCCAAGAGCTTCCGCCCCGAGGGCGAGCGCCGCGGCATGCAGAAGCGCGCCCTGGATCAGGTGGACCTGCTCATGCGTGCCGGGGAGCTGGTGGCGGTGGTGGGGCTGAACGGCAGCGGCAAGTCGACGCTGCTCCGGGTGCTTGCCACCCTGACCACCCCGGACGAGGGGACGGTCCGGGTGTTCGGCCATGACGCGGTGAGGGAGAGCGGCCGGGTCCGCCGGCTGATCAACCGCGTCTCGGTCGAGGCCTCCTTCTTCAAGGAGATGAGCGCCTGGGAGAACCTGAGCTACGCCGCCCGCCTCTATGGCCGCCGCGGCGCCGATGTCCGCGACACCGTTCTCACCGTGCTGCGCCGCCTCGGCCTGGCCAGGGACGCGCTCAGCCGCCCGATGAAGCAGCTCTCCCGAGGCCAGCAGCAGAAGGTGGCGATCGCGCGGTCGGTGCTGACCACTCCCAACCTGCTGCTCCTGGACGAGCCCACCACCGGCCTGGATCCGAGGAGCAAGCGCGAGGTCCAGGCGTTCATCGCCGAGCTGCATTCGGGAGGCGGCGTGACCGTGCTGCTGAGCACCCACGACCTCGTCGAGGCCGAGGCGCTGTGCGGGCGGATCGTGGTCATCGATCGAGGCCGTATCGCCGCCGACGCCAGTCCCGCGGAGCTGCGCGGCAGCGGCAACGGCCACGCGGTTCCCACCCTGGAGGATGCCTTCCTGCGCATGACCGGGCGCAGCTTCGAGCAGGAGGCTGAGGAGGCCGGAGAAGCGGCCGGCGAGGGGGGCGGCGAGTGACCGTGTCCGCGCTCCGCTTGGAGGCCACCGCCTTCATCGGCTTCTTCGAGCGGCAGAAGAACCTCTACCGGCGCTACTGGCTCTGGGAGGTCATCTGGCTGCTCTACAGCGTGGTCACCGTGCTCTCGGTCGGCTACCTGGCCAGCGGCCTGAGCAGCATCGGCGCGCTCCACCGGGGTGAGGGCCTGGCCGAGGCCCAGGTGTACCTGCTGGTCGGCGCCCTGCTCTGGCAGTACCTCTCGCTGGTCTTCTTCGAGACCGCGTTCGCGATCGTCTGGGAGCGCTGGGAGGGCACCATCGAGTACACCTTCATGGCACCGGTGAGGCGGGTCACCCACCTGCTCGGCTGCGCCTGCTTCGCCCTGGCGTATGGCCTCATCCGGGCCGCCATCATCCTGGCGGCGATGCTTGCCGCCTTTCATCTCGACCTCGACAGGGCCGACTTCGGCGGTGCCGCCCTGGTGCTCGGAGCGTCCACGTTCCCCGTGCTCGGCCTGGGCATCCTGACCTCGATCCTCCCTCTGCTCTACCCCGAGAAGGGCGAGCAGATGGCCTTTGCCGTCCAGGGAGTGCTGCTGCTGGTCAGCGGCGTCTACTACCCGCTTTCGGTGCTGCCGGTGTGGCTCCAGGGCCTGGGCGTGATCTCACCGCTCACCTACGTGCTGCAGGGCATCCGCACCGCCCTGCTGGAGCACGGCTCTGCCGGGCAGCTCCTGCCCGTCGCCGGTCTGCTCACCGGCATGGGGGCGGTGCTGATCCCCGCTGGCCTGGTCCTCTTCACGCTGGCGGAGCGGCGGGCCAAACGGCTGGGGCTGCTCAAGCGGACCGGGTGATTCGCCCGCTGAGCCGCACCCGAGGTGTCGCTCCGCGCGGCCGCGCCACGACGGGGCGAGCTGCGGGCTAGGCGGCGGCGCGGCGGTCGGTGGCCGCCTCCAGCAAAGCCTCGCCCTGGTCCTCGGGACCGACGAAGGCCACCCGGACCTGGTCGATGCCGGCGGCGATCCGTTCGGCGACCCGCTGAACCTCGGCGGCGGTGACCCTGGCGATGGCGTCGGCTCGCTGGTCCGGGGTCTCCAGGGGAAGCCGGGCCCGCCAGCGGCCCCCGAAGAAGCGCGCGCTGGCGATCGCTGTCTCGGTGGAGCGCAGCAGCCGGCCGATCATCGCCGACTTGGCGGCGGCGAGCTCGGCCGCCGGCACCGGTTGGGCGGCCATCCGACGCAGCTCGCGGAAGGAGAGCCGCACCGCCTTGACGGCGTCCCTGGGCCGGGTCCCGGTGGAGATCACGAACACCCCGGTGTCCTCGAAGGCCTCGTGGAAGGAGAAGATCGCGTAGGCCAGGCCGCGCCGCTCCCGCACCGTGTGGAAGAGGCGCGACGACATCCCGCCACCCAGGATGAAGCTCATCAGCGACAGCGCGGTGCGCTCCTCGTCGAGCGCCGGGATGCCCGGCAGGGCTACCGCCATCTTGGTCTGAGGCTCCTCGCTCTCGGTCACCGGGCGCACGTTGCCGGTGTAGCGGTCGCCCTGCCCCCACCTCGCCGGCTCGCGAGCCCTGGGCTTGGCGGTGGGGACGTCACGGAGCAGCCGGTCCGCCTTCTCCGGGTCGAGAGTGGCGCCACCGGCGACGACCAGGCACATCGAGACCGGCGCATAGAACGAGCGGTGGTAGCCGAGCAGCTGGTCGCGGGTGGCCTTCTCGATCACCCGGGGCAGGCCGGCCGCCGACCACGACATGGGCTGGTCGCCGCCGAAGGCCACCGTACCCAGCCGGTCGAAGATCCAGCCGTCGGGGTCGGCGAGCCGGGCGGAGAGCTCCTGGAGCACCACGTTGCGCTCCCGCTCGACCTCCTCAGCCGCGAAAAGCGGCCGGCTCAGCATGTCGGTGATGATGTCAGCGAGCTGGTGCAGCGCCGTGGCCGGCCCTTCGGCGAAGTAGCCGACCTCCTCGGTGTCGGTGTACGCGTTGGTCGCTGCCCCGAGGCGATCGACCTCCCGGTTGATCTGGCGCGCCGTGGGGCGTCGCTCCGTGCCCTTGAAGAACATGTGCTCCAGGTAGTGGGCAAGGCCCGCGGTCTCGGCGGTCTCGTCCCGGGAGCCGGCGCGCACGATCAGGAAGACGCCGACGTTGCGGCTCGCCGACGGGGCGTTCAGCAGGGTGACCCCGTTGGAGAGGGTGGTGACCTGCGGCTCCGGAAGGGGGACAGGCGTGGCGGTGCGGCTGGGAGTCACTCCATCTCCTCGTGTCGGGCTCTGCCAGAAACCCTAGCGCGGGCGCTCATGACGTGCCCGATTCCCACGAGGCCAGGTAGCGGCCCTGCTCCTCGGTGAGCGCGTCGATGGCGATGCCCATGCTGCGCAGCTTGAGAGCGGCGACCTCCCGATCGATCTGCTCGGGCACGTCGTAGACGCGTGTCTCGAGCTCCTGATGGTGGCGGGCCACGTACTCCGCGCAGAGCGCCTGGTTGGCGAACGACATGTCCATGACCGCGGCGGGGTGCCCCTCGGCGGCGGCGAGGTTCACCAGCCGGCCCTGGGCGAGGACGTTGACGGTGCGACCGTCCCGGAGCCGGAACGCCTCGACGTTCGGCCGGGGCTGCGAGACGCCGGTCGCCATCTCGTCCAGGGCTCCGAGGTTGATCTCGTCGTTGAAGTGGCCGCTGTTGGCGACGATGCAGCCGTCCTTCAGCAGCTCGAAGTGGTGGCGATCGACGACGTTGATGTCGCCGGTCAGGGTGACCACGAAGTCGGCCTGCGGGGCCGCCTGGGCGAGGGTCATCACCCGGTGGCCGTCCATGACCGCCTCGAGGGCGCGGACCGGGTCGACCTCGGTGACGATGACGTGGGCACCGAGCCCAGCGGCGCGGCTGGCAAGACCCCGGCCGCACCAGCCGTAGCCGCAGACCACCACGGTCTTGCCGGCGATCAGCACGTTGGTGGCCCGGATCAGGCCGTCCAGGGTGCTCTGCCCGGTGCCGTAGCGGTTGTCGAACATGTGCTTGGTGAGGGCTTCGTTGACGGCGACGATGGGGAAGCGCAGCGCGCCGGCCTTGGCCATGGCCCGGAGCCGGATCACCCCGGTGGTGGTCTCCTCGGTCCCCGCCATGACGCCCGGGATCAGGTCGGTCCGGCCCTTGTGCAGCTCCGCCACCAAGTCGGCCCCGTCATCCATGGTCAGCTGCGGCCGGTGGTCCAGCACCGCGTTGATGTGATCGAAGTAGCGGGCGCTGTCCTCCCCCCGGACCGCGAAGGTCGGCACCCCGTGCTCCGCGGTCAGAGCCGCGGCCACGGGATCCTGGGTGGAGAGCGGGTTGCTGGCGCAGAGGAACACCTCGGCGCCCCCCGCGCGCAGGGTGATCGCCAGGTTGGCGGTCTCGCTGGTCACGTGCAGGCAGGCGCCCAGGCGGAGCCCTTCGAGAGGGCGCTCGCGCTGGAACCGCTCCCGGATCAGGGCGAGCACCGGCATCTCCCGGGCTGCCCAGGCGATCAGCCGCTCCCCCTCGCCGGCCAGCGAGATGTCGGCAACGTCGTGGCCGAGACTGCTCGTGCTGCTGGTCATGGGTTCTCCTGAGGCCTTCGCCGCTGAGCCAACCGGGGCTGAGAGAGCCGGCGGCCGGCCAGTCGCCGCACCGGCTGGACGCCAGGCGGGCGCGGGACGGCGAACCCCCGCCGGACCGGCAGGGTCCCCACGTGGCCTGTCGCGTGGGCTGATCGTAGCGAACCGCGGCGCGGCCCCGGCCAGCCTCGATGGGCGGTGAAGGTCCGGCCCCGGCCAGCACCCCGCTGTCTGCCGGTCACGCGCAGCAGGAGGCCGGGCGGGTCAGTACCGGATCAACGACGTGTGGGGCCTGTCGCCGAGCGCGGCCGAGCCACCCAGCTCGGACAGCTCGATGAGGAAGGCCAACCCCACCACCTGGCCGCCCAGCCGCTCGACCAGCTCAGCGGTGGCCCGGGCGGTGCCGCCGGTGGCCAGCAGGTCGTCGACGATCAGCACCCGCCGGCCCGCCGCGATGGCGTCGGCGTGGACCTCGAGCACCGCCTCCCCGTATTCCAGGGTGTAGGCGACCGAGATGGTGCGGTAGGGCAGCTTGCCCTGCTTGCGGACGGGGACGAAGCCGGCGCCGAGCGTCAGGGCGATGGCGCCGCCGAGGACGAAGCCGCGGGACTCGATGCCCACCACCACCTCGACGTCGCGGTCGCGATAGGGCTCGGCGAGCGCCTCGATGGTGGCGCGGAAGGCCTGGGCGTCGCTGAGCAGGGTGGTGATGTCCCGAAAGAGCACCCCGGGGCGGGGGAAGTCGGGGATGTTGCGGACCAGCCCGCGCAGCCGTTCGGAGAGCGCCGCATCGAGATCGCCGGTCGCGGTGACGATCGCTCCCGCGGTCGGGAGGACGGCCTCGGCCCGTCCCTCCGGAGAGGATGCCGCGCCGGTGGCGGCAGCACGGGAGGCCGGGGGATGCGCCCGCCGCTGGTCGGCCATCGGCGCCGAATCGTAGTCCACCCGCCCCGGGGTGGGTTTCCAGTTCGCCGGCCAGGCGGGCGGCGTGCTGGGCGGTGGAGAGGGGCGACGCCGGGAGGTGGCGCGGCGCGATTGGTAGACTGCAGGAGCGGCGGCCTCATCGGCCGCGATCGATCCAGCGTGATATCCGCCCACCCATCCTCCGATAGATGACAGCGACCATCGAGGCAGGAGTGCCGGGCGCGGCCTCCCCAGCCCCGCGCTCGCTGAGCTCCTTCAGCCACTACCGGCACCTGACCCTGGAGCTGGCGATCAGCCAGTTCAAGCTTCGCTACACCCAGTCGGCGCTGGGGTACCTCTGGTCCCTGCTCAAGCCGGCGATGATGTTCGGGATCACCTACTTCATCTTCGTCGACCTCTTCCAGATCAATGACAACACCCGCTTCTACGGCATCCAGCTGCTGCTGGGCATCGTCATCTGGACCTTCTTCTCCGAGTGCACCGCGGCCTCCATGCAGGCGGTGGCGGGCGCCGGCGGGCTCATCCGCAAGGCGTACTTCCCGCGCTCCATCCTGGTGCTGGCCGCTTCGCTGACGTCGCTGTTCACATTCCTCATCAACCTGGTGCTGGTCATCGTGATCGCGCTGGCCCTCCGCCAGATCGTCATCGGGCCCCAGATGCTGGTCGCCATCCCGCTGCTGCTCGAGCTCTACCTGCTGGTGCTCGGCATCTCATTCTTCCTGGCCTCGCTCCAGGTGCAGTTCCGCGACGTCGGCCACCTCTGGGAGGTGCTGATGCAGCTTCTCTTCTACGGGTCAGGGGTGATGTTCAGCCTGACCTATGTTCTCCAGCGGGCCAACCTGGCGGTGAAACCCAGCGTCGTCTCACTGAGGGGGACGGCGGTGACGCTCCACTTCGTCTGGGTGGTCGCGCTGGTGGCCGCCAACCCGATCATGCAGATCATCGAGGATCTCCGCCACGCGCTCATCAACCCGCAAGCACCCTGGACCATCCTGGTGGTCACCGGGCATGACGCCGCGGTGAAGCAGCTGCACCCCCTCAACGCCCCCTGGGTCGCCCCCATCCCCTATGTCATCGTGATCGCGGTGCTCACCCTGGGGGCACTCATCTTCCGAGCCCGGGCCCGCAACTTCGCCCAGGACCTCTGAGCATGACGGAACGCGACCTCGCCATCCGGGTGGAGCATCTCTCCAAGCGCTTCCGGATCCCGCTGGATCGGAGCGCCACGCTCAAGCACCGGGTCACCCACTGGCGGAGCGCCAGCCGCCACCGGGTCCTGGAAGCGCTTCGCGACCTCAGCTTCGAGGTCCCCGCCGGTCAGTTCCTGGGCGTCATCGGCCACAACGGCTCGGGCAAGAGCACGCTGCTCAAGATCCTGTCCCGCATCTACCAGCCCGACAGCGGCAGGGTGAGCATCCGAGGCAACGTCTCACCTTTCCTCGAGCTGGGGGTCGGTTTCAACCCCGAGCTCACGGCCCGCGAGAACGTCTTCCTGAGCGGGGCGGTCCTGGGGCTGGGGAGGGCGGAGCTGAGACGCCGCCTCGACGACATCATCGGCTTCGCCGAGCTGGAGCAGTTCGTGGACCACAAGCTCAAGAACTTCTCCTCGGGCATGGAGGTCAGGCTCGCCTTCGCCCTCGCCATCCAGGCGCACGCCGAGATCCTGATGATGGACGAGGTGCTCGCGGTCGGCGACGCGGCCTTCCAGCAGAAGTGCTTCGACACCTTCAACCGCTACAAGCGGGAAGGGCGAACCATCGTCCTGGTCACCCACGAGCTGGGGGCCGTCAACCTGTACTGCGACCGCGCCCTGCTGCTCGACCACGGCAGGCTGGTGGGCGATGGGAGGGCGGAGGACGTCACCGCACAGTACCGGCGCGCGGTCGGGATTGCCACCGAGAGTGCCGACCAGGTGGAGCGCTGGGGCTCCGGCGACGTGGTGGTGACCGCGGTGCGCATGGTGGACGAGCGGGGGGTGGAGGACCACAACCCGATGACCGGGGGGTTCGTCCGGCTGGAGCTCGACTACCGGATCCAGAACGACGCGGTCAGCGACTTCACCTGCTTCTTCGGCATCCGCCGCGGCGACGGGCTGTTCGTGACCGAGGTCAGCCTCCCGGTGAGCCAGTACGCCGAGTTCGGTGAGAGCCAGCGGGGGGCCGAGGGCACCGTCCACTACGAGATCCCCCGGCTCGGCCTCCTCGGCGACAGCTACCGGCTCAACGCCGAGTTGCGGCATCGCCACGGAGGTCCGGAGGCGGCCTACGACCACCTGGAGAACGCCATCCGCTTCCGGGTCATCGACCGGCTGGAACGCCCCGGGGTCTACGAGCCGGGCGGCGCCTGGGCGGTGACTCCCGTCCGGGAGCCGGCGGTCAAGGCTCCCGACCAGGTCATCTCCTCGACCCAGACGTGAGCGGGCGGTTTCCGGATCGGAACGCCCGGCGAGCCCGGCCCTGGCCCCCCTCTTGCCACCACCCCCCCTGCGGAAGGGCGCGCCGTCCGGCGAGAATCGGTGGCATGACCACCATGGAAACCTCCAGGCCGGCAGCCGGCGGGCAGCGGGCGCCGGTGAGACGGCTCTTCCGAATCCTCTCCCAGGCATGGGGCACGGAGCGGTGGCGCCTCGAGATGTGGGACGGCAGCGCCGCCGGGGAGGCCGACAGCCCTGCCTTCGTCCTCAGCCTGAGGAGCCGCCGGGCTCTCGACCGGCTGATCGGCGACATCCCGGAGCGCGGCTTCGGCAGGGCGTATGTCGAGGGCAGCCTCGACGTCGCCGGGCTGCACGCCTTCCTGTGCCGGGCCAACGAGCTGCGACCGGGCCGGATCGCCCGGCTGGTGCCCGGGCTGCTCGGCGCGGCCCTGGCCCTGGGAGCCCGGCCCGACCCGCGCGGCCTGCAGGTGGAGGCCCGGCTGCGGGGGCGGCTGCACAGCAAGCTCCGCGATCGCGATGCCATCCGCCACCACTACGACCAGCCGCCCGGCTTCTACCGGCTCTTCCTGGGCCGGACGATGACCTATTCGTGCGCCTACTTCGAGCGCCCGGACACCGATCTGGACACGGCCCAGGAGGCGAAGATGGAGCTGGTCTGCCGCAAGCTCCGGCTCCGCCCCGGCGAGCGTCTTCTCGACATCGGCTGCGGCTGGGGCGGCCTGGTATTCCATGCCGCCCAGCACTGGGGGTGCCGGGCGGTGGGGATCACCGCCAGCCCGGCCCAGGCGGAATGGGCCGCGCGCCGGGCCGCCGAGCTCGGCCTCGAGGGTCGGGCCGAGGTGCGTCTCGCCGACTACCGCGACGATCTGGGGCCGGCGTTCGACGCGGTGGCCAGCGTGGGGATGGTCGAGCACGTCGGGCGGCGGGGCATGCCGCTCTACTCCCGCACCGTCCACCGCCTGCTCCGACCCGAGGGCCGGGCTCTCATCCACGGCATCACCACCCAGCCGGGATCCCGTGGCACCGGTCCCTTCATCTCCAGCTTCGTCTTCCCGGACGGCGAGCTCCAGGAGGCCGGCGCGATGGTCACCGCCCTCCAGGACGCCGGGCTCGAGGTCCGAGACGTCGAGAGCCTGCGCGAGCACTACGCCCTGACCCTGAGGAACTGGGTGGAGCGGCTCGAGGCGTCCTGGGACGAGGCGGTCCGCCTGGTGGGGCCGCAGCGGGCCCGCGTCTGGAAGCTGTACATGAGCGGCAGCCGGGCGGGATTCGAGCTGGGATCGATTGCGGTCCACCAGGTGCTGGCGGTGCGCCAGAGCGCCGGCGGTCGCTCGAGCCTGCCGCTGACCCGGGAGGATTGGTACCGCACACCGCCGGCGGCCCCGCCCCAGGCGCCGCCCACACCGGCTGAGGCGCGCCCGACCGCCGCGGTGTGAGGGAGGTGGCCACCGGGCAGGGCTCGTCCGCAAGCGCGGCGGCGCACCGGATCAGGCGCATCCTGGTCGACGGGCGCCCCCTCCAGGGCGATTCGGCCGCTCGCGGGATCGGCAGCTACCTGAGCGGGCTGCTCGAAGGGGTGGCCGGGATCGGCTTCGCGCCCCAGGTGGCTCTGCTCCTGGCTCGGGGAGTGGCAGCCCCCCGGATGGCGCGCGACCTCGGGCTCCGGGCGGTTGCCGCCGTGCCCCGGCTCGAGCGTCGAGCCCAGGTGCTCGCCGACCCGCTCCTGGTCGGCACCGCACTGAGGCACACCCAGTCCCGGCTCTACCACGCGGTCGAATACGGCCAGCCCTGGCGCTCACCGGTCCCGGTGGTGGTCACGGTGCACGATCTCATTCCCTTCCTCCTCCCCGGGTACTCGTGGAGGTCCCGGCTGCTCCGCCGGCCGGGCTTGAGACTCCTTCCCCGGGCCGACGCGGTCATCACCCCCAGCCAAGCCACCGCGGACGACTGCATCCGCATTGGCGGAGTGCCGCCGGAACGCATCCAGGTGATCCCCCATGGGCTGGCCGGCAGCTTCCGCCCGGCGACCCCCGAGGCCGTCGAGGACATCCGGCGCAGGTTCCGGCTGCCCCGCCCCTACCTGCTCGGGGTGGGGACCTTCGAGCCTCGCAAGGGACTCCAGCACCTGGTCGCGGTGACCCGGCGGCTCCGCCGCGCCCATGACCTCGACCTGGTGGTCGCGGGCAGCCAGGGCATCTTCGCGCCCGCCGTGAGGGCCCAGCTGGCAGCGCTGGGCCAGCACGGGCGGGACCTCGGCTTCGTCCCCGCCTCGGACCTGGCCACCCTGTACTCGGGAGCCGCAGCCTTCGTCTTCCCGAGCGCATACGAGGGCTTCGGGCTGCCGCTGCTCGAGGCCATGGGCTGCGGCACGGTTGCGGTGACCTTCGCCAACAGCGCGCTTCCGGAAGTCGCCGGCGGCGCGGCGGTGCTGGTCCCCGACGGCGATCAGGCGGCCCTCGGTGACGCCGTCTGGGCCTTGCTGGACAACCCGGACGAGGCCGAGAGGCGGCGCCGGCTCGGCATCCAAGTGGCGGCGAGCTTCAGCTGGCGCAAGGCGGCCCTCCAGACCGTCGAGGTGTACCAGCGGGTGCTCGGCGAGCGCCTGATCTGAGACCGCCAGCTGCACCTCGGGTGCGTCCCTCCGCACTCGCGACGGATGGCGGCCGGATCCTCGCCGGGTCTCTGGGGGCGGCGCGATACAATCGCTGGCCCATGACGGAAACCGAAGTTGCGACGCGTCACGATCCCGCGGCTCCACCGCGCCGGCTCCGTGTGCTCAGCGGCATGCAGCCCACCGGACGCATGCACCTCGGCAATTACCTGGGCGCGCTGCGCAATTGGGTCGGCCTCCAGGACCACTACGACTGCGTCTTCTTCGTCGCCGACTACCACTCGTTGACCATCGCACTCGATCCCGGCTCGATCCGGCCAGCCATCCAAGACATGGTGCTCGACTGGCTCGCCGCCGGCATCGACCCGGAGCGCTCGACCGTCTACCTCCAATCCCTGCTGCCCGAGGTCACCGAGCTCCATCTGCTCCTCTCCATGGCCACCCCGCTCGGCTGGCTGGAGAGGGTGCCCAGCTACAAGGAGAAGGCGGAGCAGTTCCCCGAGAACATCAACTACGGCCTGCTCGGCTATCCCGTGCTCCAGGCCGCCGACATCCTGCTGCCCCGCGCCGACCGGGTGCCGGTCGGTGAGGACCAGGCGCCCCACATCGAATTGACCCGAGAGATCGCCCGCCGCTTCAACTCACGTTTTGGACAGGTATTTCCCGAACCACAGGGCCTGTTCACCGAGATGCCCCGGGTGATGGGCACCGACGGGCTCACCAAGATGAGCAAGAGCCGGGGCAACACCATCGGCATGCTGGACAGCCCGGAGCAGATCCGGCGCACGGTGATGACGATGGTGACCGACGTGGAGCGCCCCCGCCGCAGCGACCCCGGCCACCCGGAGCACTGCAACGTCTGCGGCCTCCACCGCTTCTTCAGCCCGGATCGCTTTGAGGAGATCTGGCAGGGGGAGCGCGAGGCCCGCACCGGGTGCGTCGAGGTCAAGCGAGGCCTGGCCGAGGCCATCGCCCGCTACTTCGCGCCGATGCGCGAGCGCCGGGCCGAGCTGGAGAGTAATCCCGATACGGTCTGGGAGGTGCTCGCCGCCGGGGCGGAGCGGGCCCGTGGTTGGGCTCGGGAGACCCTCGCCATGGCGCGGGAGGCCTGCGGGCTGCCTCCGGCCGGCCGCCATCGGTGAGCCGCAAAGCCACACCCCACCCCGACACCCATCGCTTCAGCCCCGCCGACCTCGACCGGTTCGACGACGAGGCGCTGCGGACCTTCCTCGATCCCGCCGATGGCGGCGTCCGGCCGTCGCTGGCCGGCCTGGCCCTTCAGGGTCGACCCGTCCTGGCGACGCGGGTGAGGGCGGCGCTGCCACCTGAAGCCCGCGCCGGCTTCGACAGCGGCCTCGGTACCCCCGCCGACCCCCGCGCCGTGGCCCGCGCCGGCCAGAGCCTGGTGCGCCAGCTCTTCTGGCCCCTGCTCTACTGGTGCGCCCCCGACCTCTACCTGGACCTGATCGCGGGTGAGGATCTCCCCGAGAAGCTGATGGAGGCGCTCCCCATCGACGGTCGGACGATCGCGGATCTCGGCGCCGGGGCGGGAAGGTTCGCCATCCCGGCGGCGCGCCGGGCGCTCCGGGTGATCGCCGTGGATGCCATCCCCGCGCTTCTGGAACGGCTGGAGAGTCGCGCGCGGGCCGCCGGGGTGGGCAACCTCGAGGCGCGCCGGGGCAGCTTTCGGAGCCTGCCGATCACCGACCGCAGCGTCGACGCGGCGGTGTACTGCTCCTCGCTGCACGACCGCGGTCCGCACGGCGGCCCGGGGGCGATCGACGAGGCCGAGCGGATCGTCCGGCCGGGCGGATGGATCGCGGTGGTCTGGCCGGAGTCAAGCGGGTGGCTGCTGAAGCGCGGATTCAGCCTGCTCACCACGGCAGCGGAGCCCCGGGTGCGCTTTCCCGACCTCGAGACCGCCGAACGCCTCTGCCGGGAGTTCTACGGAGCCGGGGCCGCCCGGTGGGTTCGCCAGCACGGGACCTGCGAGGTCCCGGCGGCGGTGGTGGGCAGACCCGCCGTCGGCATCGCCTGCATCCGCCGCGTGCCGCGGCCGGACGGCGGGACTCCGCCAGCCGGTTCGGGGAGCGGCACGCCGCACTAGACTCGCACCAGCCTCACCTCCGACGGAAACGAGGATGCGATATGCCCAAGCACGGTGTCCGGTTCGCGCCGGGGACGGTCGTGAGCCCCGGCGAGTACCGCAACGTCGAGACCGGCCAGGTCCGCTACTTCGACGGCAACACCCCGCTGCCTGGCAAGGTCAATGCCGCCTCCTGGCAGCAGATCTCCGACCACTACCACGCCGGCGAGGCGGGCAGCCGCACCCGCCATCACATGCCCGACGAAGTCTCCAGCCATGCCGGCGGGGTGAAGTACCCGCCGGGCGCGCTGGTCAGCCCCGGGGAGTACCGCAACACCGAGACCGGCCAGGTCCGCTACTTCGACGGCAACACCCCGCTTCCCGGCAAGGGAAGCGCTGCCTCCTGGCAGCAGATCTCCGATCACTACCACGCCGGCGAGGCGGGGAGCCACGCCCGCCATCACATGCCCGACGAAGTCTCCAGCCATGCCGGCGGGGTGAAGTACCCGCCGGGCGCGCTGGTCAGCCCCGGCGAGTACCGCAACACCGAGACCGGCCAGGTCCGCTACTTCGACGGCAACACTCCGCTTCCCGGCAAGGCGGGCTCAGCTTCCTGGCAGCAGATATCGGACCATTACCACGCCGAGGCAGGACGCCGCGACTGAGGGGTCGCCGCCGGCTGCCAGCGAGCGGCCGCGGCACCGGGGAGGGTGTGCCGTCACATGGAAGGGCCGGGTGGGCCGGAACCGGTGGACGCCGGAACCGCGCCGGCGGTCCCGCGGATGGGACGGCCTCAGCTGGTAGCCAGCCTGGAGACGGAGCTCGAGGAGGGCTGCGACCAGGCGCTCGCCGTGCTCCGCGCCAGCGCCGCCCCCGACGGGCTGGTGGCCTCCGCAACCCTGCCGCAGTACGCGGGGGTATGGACGCGGGATGTCGCCTTCTCCGCCCTCGGCGCCCACGCCGTCGACGAGCCGGCGCTGACCGCGGCGGTCGGTCACAGCCTGGTGGGGCTGGCCCAGCTCCAGGCGGAGTCCGGCCAGATCCCCAACGCGTGGTGGCCACAGCGCGGCTACTGGGACTTCCACGAGGCGGGATGCACCGACGCGACCTGCCTCTTCGTGGTTGCCGCAAGCCAGCACCTCCAGGCCCACCCCGATCCGCGCCTGGAGCGCCGGCTCTGGCCGCATCTCCGGCGGGCGATGCGCTGGCTGGAGTGCCAGGACGCCAACCAGTTCACCCTCATCGACTCGCCGTCGGGCGGGGACTGGATGGACTCCACCCTGCAGCGCTCCGGCAAGCTGCTCTACGTCAACGTTCTCTACTACCGTGCCCTGCAGGGGATGGCCGCCCTGACCCCGGGAGAACGGGACGCCGACAGCGCCCGCGCCAAGCTGGTCCGGCGCAAGATCGACCTTCTCTTCTGGCCGGAAGCGGGCACGGACCACGCCCAGCTCCTGGAAGGCGCCGGGCATCCCCCCAACGCCGAGCTCAGCTATCCGCATCCCGTCGGCCCCGCCGCCCGGGGCGCCGCGGTTCGCGAGGACCGGGGTCACTACCTCTCGCACGTGGACGGCGGCCGCTACGTTGACGAATGCGACGTCCTCGGCAACGTCCTGGCCGTCCTCTACGGCGTGGCCGGTCCGGAACGGGCCCGCCGGATCATGGAGTTCCTGGATCACAGCCCCGCGGCCAGGCCCTACCCGATGCGCACCTACACCCGCAGCTTCGAGCCGGGGGATCGCTGGGGCATGTACCGCGACGACCTCGAGGCCTTCCAGGATCCTCGCTGGCGGAACCCGCCGGGGCGGTACCACAACGGCGGGGTGTGGCCCTTCATCGGCGCGCTTTTCGTGGTGGCGCTGCAGCGGGTCGGCATGGTGGCCGAGGCCGGGGAGGCGATGCGCGGAGTTGGCGCCGCCAACCGGCTGAGCCGTGGGCCGGATCGACGCTGGGGCTTCCACGAATGGATCGACGCCGAAACCGGCGAGCCCGCCGGTGCCGCCGGCCAGAGCTGGAGCGCCGGCACCTATCTGCTCGCGGCGGAGGCGCTGCGGGGCAAGCCGGTCAGCCTCTGAGCCCCGCCCCGCAGGCTGCGTCTGTCGCTCAGTCCTTGGCGGTGACCTTGTACTCCAGGTAGGCGCCGAACATGAGGCGGGTCTGGGACTCCAGGGCGGGGATCACGGAGAGCGCGAGACCGGCGATCGGGTACAGGAAGAGCTGCACATCGGCGTAGAGCCGCCGCCACCAGCGCCAGGCAGCCGGCTTGGGGCACATCGCCCGATCGACGACGATCAGCACCAGGGTGTTGAGCAGCGCGATGGTGAGGATCGCAGACGTCATCAGGCCCAGCACCGTCGCCGTCGGCGAGAGGCTGTAGTCGAGGTCGACCAGCGCGGGCAGCCAGCCGCCGATCAGCACCAGCAGGGGCAGGGTGGCCCAGGCGAGGTGATTGAACATCAGGTAGCGGAACTTGCGCGCCCGCAACCGCGCTGGGATCTCCGGATGGCTGACCATGCGGGTGCAGACGTAGGGGACGTCGGTCGCCCCCCATGCCCATCGCTTGATCTGGTTGTACTGGCTGACGTGGGTCGACGCGTAATCGCGGGCCCGCGGGGCGTCGCCGAACACGGTCAGGAAGGCGGGCCGGACCTCCAGCTGCTCACCGTAGTGGAAGAATGACTTCCAGAAGAAGCGCGAGTCCTCAGGGATGACGTCATTGTCCCAGTAGCCGACCTCGCTGAGCAGCCGCATCGGCATGGTGTACGAGGAGAACATCACCAGCCGGTCGGGATGCTGGTGGAGGAACATCTGCCACTGGGTCGCCGCGGTCGCCATCACCCGCACCGCGGCGGGCACGCGCCAGAGATTGTTGAGAAACACCGGCACCGGCTGCCAGATGGTGGTCAGCGGCCGCTCCGCCCGCAGGAAGTTCCAGGTGATGTAGGCGAAGTACTGGGGGTGGAGGCGGAAATCGGAGTCGAGGTCGGTGACCAGGGTGCGCGCCGGGTCGAGGCCGAGCTCGTCGCAGTGCTGGCGCAGCACCGGGCCGCCGTATGACATGGCCGCCGACTTGCCGATGACGATGCCGGGAAGCAGCGGATCCCGGATGTGGATGAAGGCGCGGAACCGCCGGCCGTACTCCCGTCGCAGCCGGGTCACGTTGTCGATGCCCTGGGTGTCGGTGGCCCGGGTGATGATGGCGCAGACCTTGAGATGGTCAGGGTAGCTCTGGTCCGCCAGGGCCGCCACGGTGGCCCGGAGAACCTCGTAGCGCTCCGTGTAGGTGGGGATGAGGGCGCAGTGAGTGATCTGATCGGGGCGGGGAGAGCCGGCCGGGATCTCCAGGCCCTGGCATTCGGACCACCAGTCCACCGCCTCCACCCGGCGCAGCTCCTCCAGGGTGCGCCACACCCAGTAGACGGTGACCGCAGTCCGCACCAGGAAGTAGGCGTCGAGGAGAACCGCGCCGAGGCCGAGCACCCACAGGTCGGCGGGGTCGTTGAGGCGGATGGCGAAGGCGGCGACCAGAGGCACCAGCAGCACCGTCCAGCTCAGCACGCCCGGGACCATCTCGAGGAGGCGCTGCTGGATCCGCGGCGAAAGGGCCGTCCAGGTGCGAACCGCCATCCGGACGATTCTAGGCGGCCCCCGAGTCCTGGCCCCGCCGCCCCGGGGGTGGGCAGCGGCTCACCCGATCCCGCGCACCAGCCCCCTGGACCGCCGCCCCACAGCCAGGCAGTATCCTCGCAGTGTTACGGCGTGATCGGCACGCGAGGACGAGGGAGCATGCCCGGACAGCGGGACGACGTCACCGGCGGCAACGGCGACGATCTGGCAGACGAGGGGGACGTCGACGACCTGGAGCTTGACGACGTCGAGGGCGTTGGGGAGGAGGCGGAGGTCGACCTGTCGGAAGAGGCCGTGGAGCTTGCCGACGAGGCCGGGGCCCAGGAGGCGGAGGAGGAAGAGGAGGAAGAGGAAGAAGAGGAGGCGACGCCGGCGGCGGGGCCAGGCCCGCCGGCTCTCCGCCCGCCGCTCCGTCCTCAGCCCGGGCGGCCCCCGAGCGCCCGGGAGGAACCCCCACCCCCCTTCGCCGTCGGTGAGAGGGTCGTCCTGGTCCAGAACACCCGGCCCCGCACCGGGACCCTGATCGGCAACTACCCGGTGGGCGCGATCGGAAGGGTGGAGACCGTGCTGAGCCAGACCGCCATCGTCCGGTTCGACATCGCGCCTGACACCAAGGAGGTCGTCGCCTTCACCTGCCTGGAGAGCGCCGAGAAGGCGACGAGCGGGAAGCTCAGGGGGTAGGCTGGGGCCGGGAGGTCCCGGCGCGGCCGGACGGACGGCGGTCCGCCGAGGCAGGTTCGGCGTGGGTCCCGCGATACGCGGGGGGCAGCAGCCCGGCCACTCCCCGGGCGATGGCGTCCGCGATCTCCCGATCCGTGCGTCCCACGGCCCTGAAGGGCGAGCCGTAGCGCACGTGGATGTGGCCGCGCCGCGGCAGCAGGCCGCCGGTCCCGCGGATGGCGTTCTCGGTCCCCCAGATGGCGACAGGAAGAACTGGCGCGCCGGTCCGGCGGACCAGGAAGCCCGCCCCAGCCTCAGCTGACCGCATGCCCGGGACCCGCGAGCGATGGCCCTCGACGAAAAGGAGCAGACGCCGGCCCCGGCGCAGCAGGTCGAGGCTGATCCGGAGAGCCCGGCGATCCGCGGAGCCCCGGTCCACCGGGAAGCAGTTGCAACCGGCGAGCAGCCAGGCGACGATCGCCGGCCGGAACAGCTCCCGCTTGGCCATCGCGAACAGTGTCCCGGGGAAGAAGGAGCCGAAGATCAGCCCGTCCCAGTTGCTGATGTGGTTGGAGGCGACCAGCAGAGGACCCTCCATGGGCACGCCGGCCGTGCCCTCGAAGTGAAGCCTGCGGAAGAAGAGCACCCGCAGGATGCCGCGCCACAGCCCCGAGATCAGTCGATATCGCCACGGCCGCCGGCCATCGTCGCGAACCGGGAAGCGGTCCGGGAAGCCGGGGACGGGCGCGGGCACGCCGCCATAATGGCGATTTCCGGGCCCCCTTAGCTCAACGGCAGAGCAGCCGGCTTTTAACCGGTTGATGCGGGTTCGATTCCTGCAGGGGGCATCGTGCAGGGGGCATCGAACCGACAGCGCAGCGCGTTGGGGGCGGGAAACCTCAGCCCGGCCCCGAGTTTCCGTTGGACAGCCGATCTTTTGACGCAGGGGCCGGGACGGGCTACCCTGGCTACCGATGCCTCAGTGGTACAACCCGGCGCCGAATCTGCCACGCCCCAGCCCCGCCGAACGCACGCTGGCCGGGCTCGTCTACCTCGGCCTGGCCGCGATCGGGGTAGCACTGGCGCTGGCCGCCTTGGCCGGATGGATCCTACTGATGATCGCAATCGCCGCGGGCCCGGAGCACGGGATGCCCGCCGTCGTGGTCCTCTGCACCCTCATCGCCATGGGTGGCTTCGGCCTGGCTGTGGTCGCGGCCGGGTTGTGGTCACTCCTCCAAGTGGGCTCGGTCCGGCGCGCCCTCGGGTTGCGCTAGTGTCCCGGATTCGAGGTTCGCTGAGCAGATCGTGGCAGGCATCGACTTGGGATCCAGGACACTGAAGGCTGTCATCGAAGCGTCGGCGTAGAGAGAGGAGCGACATCCATGCCCGGCTTCTTCCCAGGTGCCCGAGAGAACATCGCGGTCCCCGACGACCGCAAGGGCCAGATCGTGTTCAAGTGGCCCGACATGAACATCCGGCGATTCACCCACGCCATCGTCGCCCCCGACGAGGTCGCGGTCTTCATGTACCAGGGCCAGGTGAAGGGGACCCTCCCGCCCGGTCGGCACGAGCTCGACGCCACCGAGATCCCGTTCCTCGGCATCTTCGCCGACGCCCTCACCGGCGGCAACCTCTACCGGACCGAGCTCTACTTCGTCGGCAACCGCGAGTTCACCCAGAACCGGTTCGGCGGCAAGATCGACTCCGTCCAGGACCCGGTCAGCACCCTCATCGTCTCGCTCCGCGTCTTCGGCGACTACAGCCTCAAGGTGATCGAGCCCGCCTCCCTGCTGGTCAACCTGGTGGGCACGGTGGACGTCACCGACAACACCGCGATCACCAACTGGGTGGCGGAGCAGCTGCTCAAGGTGCTGAGGACCGATGTCACCTCCCAGATCGTCCGCTCCGGCTGGCCGATCCTGGGCCTCGCCGCCTACACCCCGGAGATCGAGAAGGCGGTGATCGAGCTGGGCAACCAGCAGCTCGCCAGCTACGGCCTGACCATCGCCCGGATGGGCAACTTCACGATCAGCCTGGACGACGAATCCCAGAAGCGCCTCGAGCAGTTCAGCAAGGACACCGCCTACTCCCGGCTGGCCGGCTCCTTCCAGCAGTACGCCGCCGGGGAGATGGCGCTGGGCGCCGGCCAGGGGATGGCCCAGGGGGGCGGGGCCACCGCACCCGCGTTCCTGGCCGCCGGAATCGGCCTGGGGGGCCAGATGGCGCAGCCCTACCCGGCGGGCCCGGCCCCGGCTCCGGGACCCGGGTTCCCCGGCGGCGCCGGCGGGTACGGGCAGCCGGCGCCGGCGCCAGCCCAGGCTCCGGCAACCGTCCAGTGCCCGCAGTGCCACACCGCGAATGCCACCGGAGGCCGCTTCTGCTCGAGCTGCGGCACGCCACTGACCGCCGCCCACTGCACCGGTTGCGGGGCCGAGCTGGCTCAGGGAGCTCGTTTCTGCGCCGGCTGCGGCCAGGCGGTGGGCGCGGCGCCGGGCCCGGCCGCACCGCCCAGCCCGCCACCCGCCCCCGCGGTCAGCTGACGCCCGGCCCGGACACTCCAGAGCCGGCGGGGGGTGCCGGCACTCAAAACCAGGAGGATTGCCCATGGAAGCCGTCGGTCAACGGGTCGAATGCCAGTGGTGCCACAGCCACAACCCGGTCGGCGCCCAAAGCTGCGCGACCTGCGGAGCGCCGCTCGACGTCCGCAACCTGGTCAGCGACTCAGGGTGGCGCGAGGCGCCGCGGCTCCGCGACATGACCGAGATCCACTTCGGCAGCTCGACCTGCCAGGTCGAGGGCGAGCTGGTGCCGGTGGCCGAGATGGCCCTGGCCGGTCAGGATGCCGTCTTCTTCGAGCACCACGTGATGCTCTGGAAGGAGCAGACGGTGCCGGTCAGCGTCATGTCCCTCCAGGGGGGCATGAAGCGGGCCATCGCCGGGATGCCCTTCATCGTCACCATCGCGTCGGCGCCGGGGCGGATCGCCTTCTCCCGGGATGCCACCGGGGAGCTGGTGGTGCTGCCGCTCGCGCCGGGGCGGGAGCTGGACGTCCGGGAGCATGCCTTCCTGGTCGCCTCCCACAACATCCAGTACTCGTACACCAAGGTCCAGGGGCTGCGCACCGCGCTCTTCGGCGGCACCGGCATGTTCATGGACCGCTTCACCACCCGCGGCGACCAGGGACTGCTCATCCTCCACGGCTACGGCAACGTCTTCGAGCGGGAGCTGGCCGCCGGCCAATCGATCCTGCTCGAGCCGGGGGCCTATCTTTTCAAGGACTCCTCGGTGCAGATGGCAGTGGAGCAGCAGAAGCTGACATCAGGGCTCTTCGGCGGCACCGGGATGCACATGCTGCGCATGACCGGGCCGGGACGGGTCGGGATCCAGTCGATGTACGTCCACCACCACACCGAATAACGCCATGGCAAGCAACTTCCCGCCCCCTCCTCCTCCGCCTCCCGGGCAGCCCGGCTGGGGTCCCCCACCCGGCGCGGCCCAGTACCCCCAGTCGCAACCCGGCTGGGGCCAGACCACCCCGCCCCCACCCCCCGCGCCAGGGGTCCCGGGAGCTCCCGGAGCCTCCGGCGCACCCCCGGTGAGACCGGCGCAGCCGGCGGGAAATGGCGGCGCACCGGCGGCGCCGGGGCAGGGGTCGTACACCTGTCCCTGGTGCCAGACGGTCAGCCAGAGCCCCGGATTGAGCTGCCCGGCCTGCGGAGCCCCAGTGGACGTGCGGGCGGTCCGGGACACCTCCGGCTGGTACCAGCTGCCCGCGGTGCGGGACATGGCCAGCATCCAGTTCGGCCAGTCACGCTGCCAGATCGAGGGCACCGTGGTGCCGGTGGCCGACGTGCTCCTCGACGGCGGCGAATCCGTCTTCTTCAGTCACCACGTCCTGCTCTGGCGCGATGACGGCGTCAGCGTCCAGTCCATGAGCATGCGCCAGGCCTGGAAGCGGATGCTGGCCGGGATGCCACTGGTGATGTGCCAGGCGACCGGTCGGGGCCACATCGCCTTCAGCGAGGACGCAGCCGGGGAGGTCATCGCCCTGCCCATCCATCCGGGGACCGGCGTGCAGGTGCGCGAGCACACCATGCTGATCGCCAGCGGCGTGACCGCCTACGACTGGGAGCCCAGCGGGATCTGGTTCACCACCATCCAGCGCAAGGGCAACGAGACCGAGCGGGAGACCCACTATCCGCTGGGGCAGTTCCTGGACCGCTTCAGTGCCGCGCAGGCACCCGGGCTGGTGCTGCTCCATGCCAAGGGAAACTCGTTCGTCCGCTCGCTGGCCCCGGGCGAGACCATCATGATCAAGCCGACCGCGTTGCTCTACAAGGACCTCTCGGTCTCTATCCACCTCCATTTCGAGCATCCCGCCAACACCTGGAGGAGCTGGCGATCGTGGGGTGACCGGTATCTCTGGCTGCGCTGCCAGGGACCGGGACGAGTCGCGGTCGAGTCGGCCTTCGCCCCCGTCGAGGACCCCGGCTACGACCTGGTGGCCAGCTCGCCGGCGACCCGCCAGCAGTGGTGACCTTGGAAAGCGGCTGCTAACGCCCGCCGAGCTGGGCGAGACTGCGGCCGCCCTGCCGGATCGCCATCTCCACCAGGCCCTCGAGGATCTCCAGGGCGGCGGTGGGGTTGACGAAGGTCGCGGTGCCCACCTGCACCGCATCCGCGCCGGCGAGCAGGAATTCCAGGGCATCGTCCGCGTTGATGATCCCGCCGATGCCAACCACCGGGACGCGCACCGCGGCGCGCACCTGGGCGACCGCGGCGAGGGCCAGCGGCTTGATCACCGGTCCGCTCAATCCCCCGGTGCCGCGGCCGGGCAGGACCGGAGCCCGGATCCCCCGGTGGACCTTCATGCCGATGTACGTGTTGACCGCCGAGATGGAGTCGGCGCCCGCCTCCTCGACCGCCCGGGCCACCGCGGCGATGTCGGTGACGTTGGGGCTCAGCTTGACCATGAGGTGGCGCGGCGTCTGGGTGCGCGCCGCCGCCACCAGGTGCCCCGCCGCCGCCGGGCTCCGCCCGAAGTCGAGGCCGTTGGCGATGTTGGGGCAGGAGATGTTGAGCTCGTAGCCGCTGATGCCCGGGGCGGTGTCGAGGTGCGCGAGGCAGTGGACGTACTCGTCCAGGCTGCCGCCGGCGATGTTGACCACCACCGGTATTGCCCAGCGCGCGAACTGGGGCGCGTATTCAGCGGCGACGTGCTCGACCCCGGGGTTCTGCAGGCCGATGGAGTTGAGCATCCCGCCCCGCACCTCGGCCACCCGGGGGGGCGGATTGCCGTCGCGGGGATGGAGCGTCGTTCCCTTGGTGAAGAGAGCACCGAGGCGCTCGAGGGGCATCAGCTGCCGCAGCTCGAAACCATAACCGGCGGTGCCGCTGGCCAGACCCACCGGGTTGGGCATGACCAGGCCCCGGCCGAGGTCGGCACGGAGATCGGGGGAGCGGCGCGGGTCCAGGGGGTCCCCGGCATTGGCCGGCCGCTCGGAGGCGCCACCGCCGGGGAGGCCGGGAGCGCTGATACGGCTGGAGACGTTCATGCGATGTGCGCCGGAGGCAGGGCCAGCAGCTCGGGCCAGGCCACCCGCGAGACCTCCATCACCGGACCCTGGCGGCAGCAGAGGGCCCAGGCGGCGGGCCGCCGGCCCGTGGAGGAGCCGCGGCCGGACCGGATCGCAGCGCCGTCGCCGTCTGCCATCGCCGGCTCGCCACCGGCCCACGAGCTGGGATCGGCCACCACGGGAAGGGCGCAGCCGAGGCAGGTGCCGAAGCCGCAGCCCATCGGCGCCTCCAGGGAGACCTCGGCCCGGAGCGGCGGCCGGGGCACGCAGAGCAGCACCTCGGCCAGCGCAGCCAGCATCGGGTTGGGGCCGCAGCCGTACACCAGGGTGGTCTCGTCACAACGGTCGGCGACCAGGTCGGTGACCAGACCGTGGTGGCCGCGGCTGCCGTCCTCGGTCGCCTCCGCCACCACCACCCCCCGGTCGCCGCGCTGGAATCTATCCGCCGGGTACAGGCGTGACGCGGTGGCGGCCCCGTTGAGCACCACCACCTCGGGACAGCCACCCCGGCGCAGCTCGCGGATCAGAAGCGGGAACGGCGCGCAGCCCAGACCGCCGCTCACGACCAGGGCGCGGGCTGGCGTCGGCTCGAAGCTGAAGCCGGACCCCAGCGGGCCGAGAGCCTGGAGCGGGTCGCCGGGGCGCAGCGCCACCAGGATCCGGGTGCCGACCCCCACCGCCTCCAGGACGAAGCCGCATCGCTCCCCGTCAGTCCAGGCGACGCTGAAGGGACGGCGAAGCAGCGGTTCGATGCCGGCGCCGCAGCGGAGCTGGGCGAACTCGCCGGGCCGAGCCTGAGCCGCCAGGTGGGGCAGGCGGGCGGCGATCTCGACCAGCCCGCCACCGAGGGCCTCGACGGCGAGCACCTCGCCCGCCTCGTCCCGCACCCGCGACAGGTCGGAGATGGCGGCGCTCATCGTGCCCCCGCTCCGGAAAGGTCGGGGGCTCCCGCCGCCACCGGGCCCGGCTCACCCAGGGGGTGCACCGCCGCCTGGAGGCCCTGCCGGTAGGCGCGGACCGGGGCCACGTTCACGCCCCCGCCGCGGCGCTGGCGGAGGATCGCCTCCACCAGGGCTCCCGCAGTGTCGATCGAGGTGCAGCAGGGGATGCGCCGGTGCTCGGCGGCGAGGCGGATGCGGTAGCCATCCTTGACGGTGCGGCCGGCCGCGGCCAGGCGCTGGTCACCGCCGCCGTCCAGGGCCACGGTCAGCTCGTCGGTCTCCAGGTTCGAGACGGTGTTGACCACCAGGGAGACCCGGCCCTCCTGGATGACGTCGAGGACGTTGGGCCGGCTCTGGCCGATCCGGCCCACCGCGGTGGCGCTGATCCCGGCGGCGTTGAGGGTCGCGGCGGTGCCTGCCGTGGCCAGGATCTCGAAGCCCAGGCTACTGAGCTGGGCCATGATCGGCAGCGCCTCGGCCTTGTCGGAGTCAGCGATGCTGCAGAGCACGGTGCCGCGCTGGGGCACCGCCCCCAGCGCTGCCATGAACGCCTTCTCCACCGCCGCGCCGAGGCTGCGATCGACGCCCATCACCTCGCCGGTCGACTTCATCTCCGGCCCCAGCGCCGGCTCGACGAGGGCCAGCTTGGCGGTCGAGAAGACCGGAGCCTTGACCGCGACCAGGGGCAGCACCGGCACCAGCCCGGTCTCGAAGCCCAGGTCCGCGAGCATCGCTCCGCGCATCACCCGGGTGGCCAGCTCGACCATCGGCACCCCGGTCACCTTGCTGATGAAGGGAACCGTCCGGGAAGCACGGGGATTGACCTCGAGAACGTGGGGCCGGCCCCGCCAAACCACGAACTGGATGTTGCAGAGGCCGACCACGGGCAGCGCCCTGGCGATGGCCACCGTGTCGGCGACGATCTGGCGGGTCACCTCGGCGCTGAGACCGGCTGCCGGATACGCGGCCATCGAATCGCCGCTGTGGACGCCGGCGCGCTCGACATGCTCCATCAACCCGGGGATGACCACTCTCTCCCCGTCGGATACCGCATCCACGTCGACCTCGGTCCCGAAGAGGTACTTGTCGACCAGCACGGTGCCTCGGGAGCCGCCGGCCCGGCCATCCTCGGGCAGCGCCGCCATCGCCGCGGCCACGTAGCGATGCAGCTGGTCGCGCCCGTGGACCACCTCCATCGCCCTGCCTCCCAGGACAAAGGACGGGCGCACCAGCACCGGGTAGCCGATCCGGTCGGCGATGGTCACCGCTTCGGCGGGATCGGTGGTGGCGGCGCCGTGAGGCTGGGGAATCTCGAGCTGGCGCATCAGCGCCTCGAAGAGGCGGCGGTCCTCGGCGACGTCGATGGCCTGCACGGTCGTCCCCAGGATCGGCACCCCGCGGCGGTGCAGCGGCTCGGCCAGGTTGACGGCGGTCTGCCCACCGAACTGGACCACCACCCCGCTGGCCGCCTCCGCCTCGATGACCGCGAGGGCGGCCTCCTCGTCGAGGGGCTCGAAGAAGAGGCGAGTGCTGCAGTCGAAGTCGGTGCTCACCGTCTCCGGGTTGCTGTTGACCATCACCGCGGCGACACCCAGCCGCCGCAGCGACTCGGCGGCCTGGACGCTGCAGTAGTCGAACTCGATGCCCTGGCCGATCCGGATCGGACCGCTGCCCAGGACGACCACGGACTCGCCGGCGGTCGCCGGGCGCTCGTCCTCGGTCTCCACCGTCGAGTAGTAGTAGGGCGTCGCCGCGGCGAACTCCGCCGCACAGGTGTCGACGCACTTGAAGGTCGCGCTCAGGCCGAGGCGTCGACGGGCCTCGGTCACCTCGTCGACGCCGACGCCGGCCAGGCCGGCGATGCGCCGGTCGCTGATCGCCGCCCGTTTGGCCCGGACCAGGGCCGGGTCGTCCAGACCGCGTCGCAGCGCCTCCTCGGCCTCCACCAGGGCCCGCAGCCTGTCGACGAACCAGATCGCGATGGTGCTGCGGCGGCTGACCTCCTCTGCCGGCATTCCCTGGCGGAGGGCCTCGAGCACCGCGAAGATCCGGCGGTCGTTGGGGTTGTCGAGGAGCACGGGGTCGCGCAGCTCGGCGGGCGCGGGAGGGCGCTGTTCCAGGGAACGGAGCGCCTTGCTGAAGGCGGCCTCGAAGCTGCGCTCGATGGCCATGACCTCGCCGGTCGACTTCATTTGGGTCCCCAGGCGGCGGTCCGCCTCGGGGAACTTGTCGAAGGGCCAGCGGGGGATCTTGACCACGCAGTAGTCGAGGGCTGGCTCGAAGGCGGCGCAGGTCTTCCCGGTGACCGCGTTCTCGATCTCATCGAGTCGCCGCCCCACCGCGATCTTGGCGGCCAGCCGGGCGATCGGGTAGCCGGTCGCCTTGCTCGCCAGGGCCGATGACCGGGACACCCGGGGGTTGACCTCGATCACGAAGTACTCGTGAGAGTCGGGGGCCAGGGCGAACTGGACGTTGCAGCCCCCGGCGATCCCCAGGGCGCTGATGATCCTGAGCGCGGCGCTGCGGAGCTGCTGGTGCTCGCGGTCGGTGAGCGTCTGCGCCGGCGCCACCACGATGGAGTCCCCGGTGTGGACCCCCATCGGGTCCAGGTTCTCCATGTTGCAGATGGTGATGCAGGTGCCGGCGGCGTCCCGCATCACCTCGTACTCGATCTCCCGCCACCCCGCCACCGATCGCTCCACCAGCACCTGGCCGATCGGCGACAGCGCCAGGCCGTTGCTGACCACCTCGATGAAGTGGTCGACGGTGGCGCAGAGGCCGCCGCCCGTGCCCCCCAGGGTGAAGGCGGGCCTCACCACCAGGGGCAGCCCGGCCTCCTCCATGAAGGCGCGCGCCTCCCCCACCGACGAGACGGTGCGGGAGTCCGGGACGGGCTCGCCGATGCGGTGGAGCAGCTCCTTGAACCGCTCGCGATCCTCGGCGGCGCGGATCGCCTCCAGTGATGTCCCCAGGGGGCGGACCCCATAGCGCTCGAGCACCCCGGCATCGTCGAGCGCCACCGCCAGGTTGAGGCCGGTCTGGCCGCCCAGGGTGGCGAGCAGCCCGTCGGGGCGCTCCGCCGCGATGATCCGCTCCAGCACCGGCACGGTCAGGGGCTCGACGTAGACGGCATCCGCGGAGGCGTCGTCGGTCATGATCGTGGCCGGGTTGCTGTTGACCAGGACCACCCGCACGCCCTCCTCGCGCAGGGCCTTGCAGGCCTGGGTGCCGGCGTAGTCGAACTCGGCGGCCTGGCCGATGATGACCGGGCCGGAGCCGATGACGAGCACCGAGTGGGGGCGTTCAGCTGCGCCCAGGCTGTGCTCAGCACGCACCCCCGCGGCCGTCTCGAGGACCTGCGCGGCTTCCGCGATGTCCCGGTCCGAGCTGGTGGACGCAGGCTCGCCGTCGAGGTCCAGTGGCAGCACCGCCTCCTCGATCTCGGCCTCGGACGGGTGGCCGGAAGCCAGCCGGGGAACGACGATCCCGGCATGGGCCGCGCAGAGGCCGAGGAAGTCGTCGAATACGCCGGCACGGTCCTGGGGACCGGGAGCGCCCTCCGGGTGGTATTGGACAGAGATGACTGGAAATTGGCGGTGCCGGAGACCCTCCACGCTCCTGTCGTTGAGGTTGCGCTCGCTGACGTACCACCCGGAGCCCTCGGGAAGGCTGGCCGCGTCGACCTGGAACTCGTGATTCTGGGAGGTGACGTAGACGGCGCCGCTCTCCTCGTCGCGGACTGGGTGGTTGCCGCCGTGGTGGCCGAATCTCAGCCGCGAGGTGGTCGCCCCGGCGGCTCGACCGAGCACCTGGTGGCCCAGGCAGATGCCCAGGATCGGGACCCGCTGTTCCAGCAGGTCACGGGCCAGGCTGACCGGCCCGGGGAGGCGGGCGGGGTCCCCGGGGCCGTTGCTCAGCACCACGCCGTGGGGGCGGTGTTGCATCACCGCGGCGAGATCGGCGTCGTGGCGCACCACCACCACCTCCGCGCCGCGGCTGAGGAGGGCGCGGAGCTGGTTGCGCTTCAGACCCAGGTCGACGACGACGACGCGGGCTCCGGCGAAGCGGCCGACGCCTCCGCTCAACCGCAGGCCCAGCTCCAGCTCGGCGCAGAGCGGCTCGTCCCAGCGGGTCCAAGGTTCGGTCTGAGAGACCTCGGCGACCAGGTCCCGGTCGCTGACCCAGGGAGCCCGGCGGGCCAGCTCCACCTGCTCCTCGGCGGACATCGACGCCGAGCAGGCGAGCACGCCGCGGAGCGTCCCGCGCTCGCGCAGGTGGCGGGTGAGCGCGCGGGTGTCGATGGCGCGGATCCCCGGGACGCCGTGCCGGCGAAGCTCGTCCTCCAGGGAACGGTGGGCGGCTCCGTGGCCGACCCTCTCGGAGAGCTCGCGGACGATCAAGGCCCGGCAGTGCACCCTCCCCGACTCGGCGTGGTCCTCGCGAACCCCGTAGTTGCCGATCAGCGGGTGGGTCATCACCACCATCTGACCGGCATAGGAGGGATCGCTGCAGACCTCCTGGTACCCGGTCATGCAGGTGTTGAAGACCACCTCGCCCGAGGTGGCCGGGTCCAGCCCCGCGCCGAAAAGCCATCCCTCGAAAACGGCCCCGGACTCGAGGGCGAGGCGGCCCGCCACCGGTGGGCCGGGTGGCAGCGCACCAGCCGGCGCGCTGCCACCGAGGTTCGCGGCGCGCTCAGCCATGGACTGCCTCGGGCGCCGGGCTCGGCACCGGCCAGGGCAGCCGCTGCCGGTCGTGGTGGACCAGGGCTCCGTCGACCAGGGTCATGAGCACCCGGCCGCGGAGCTTGACGCCGATGAGGGGCGTGTTCTGTGAGCTCGAGCGCAGGTGCGAGGGCTCCACCGTCCACTCGGCGGCCGGGTCGAAGAGGACGCAGGTGGCGGCTTCGCCGATGCGCAGCCGCGGCTCACGCAGCCCGGAGGCGCCGCCGAGGACCCGGTAGGGACCGATGGTGAGCCGATCGATGAGCGTCGGCAGCCAGTCGCCGTCCATGCCGGCCAGGGTGATGCACGCCGCCAGGGCGAGCTCCAGGCCGATCATCCCCGGCGCCGCCTTTTCGTAGGGCAGCGCCTTTTCCTCTACCCGGTGAGGAGCGTGATCGGTGGCCACGGCGTCGATGATCCCGTCGCGGAGCGCCTGGATCAGCGCCTCGCGGTCATGGTCGGTGCGCAGCGGTGGATTGACCTTGAGGAGGCCCGACGGATCGGGCTCGCTGGCGAACGGCAGCCACATCCCGAGGTGGTGGGGGGTGGCCTCCGCGGTCACGGTGGCGCCTTCCTCCTTGGCCCGCCGGACCCGCTCGACAGCCGCCGCCGAGGAGATGTGCTGGAGGTGGACGTGACCCCGGCCGGCGTGCGCGAGTGCGCGGAGGGCGTAGTCCACCGCCTTGACCTCCGCTTCCACCGGGCGCAGCGGGCATCGGTTGACCGGGCCCTGGACGTTGTTGACCTGCGCGATCAGGTCCTCGTCCTCGGGGTGGACCAGGATCGGCCGGTGCAGCGGCGCGGCCTGGCTGATCGCCTCGCTGAGCAGCCGGGGCGAGAAAGCGTTGCGCCCGTCGTCGGAGAAGGCCACGGCGCCGGCCGCGGCACAGGTCTCCAGGTCGACCATCTCCTGGCCCTGCAGGCCGCGGGTGAGCGCGCATCCGGTGAGCACCTGCACCGAGGCGGCCACGGCGCGGAAGGTGGCCTCCTTGACCCGCTCGGGCGTGTCGATCGGGGGGACGGTGTTGGCCATCGCCAGCACGTGGGTGAAGCCGCCCGCCGCCGCCGCCTGGGAACCGCTGTGCAGGGTTTCGGCACCCTCGTCGCCGGGCTCACGCAGGTGGGTGTGCACGTCGATGAAGCCCGGGCAGAGGATCACCGGCGTGCCACCGGCCGGAGGGGTGAGATCGATGACCGGGAGAGTGCCCTCCCCCATGTGCTTGTAGATGGCGATGATCCGGCCCTCGCTGAGCCAGACGTCCTGGCCGAGCGCATCCCGGCGTCCGAGCGGGTCGATGACGCGGACCCCGCGGAGGATGCAGTTCATCGGCGCGGCACCAGGAAGATCCCGTCCTGCTCAGGGGCGGTGCCGAGCCGGATCTCGACCCAGTCGCCGGCGGCAACCGGCAGGTTCTTGCCAACGTAATTGGGCCGCACCGGGACCTCCCGCCCCCCCCGGTCGACCAGGACGGCCATCTCGATAGCCGCTGGCCGGCCCCTGGAGGCCACCAGGTCGAATGCCGCCCGCATGGTCCGCCCGGTCTGGATCACGTCGTCGACGAGCACCACCACCAGCCCCTCAGGGGAGGCCGCCGCCCCCGGGGGATCGAGCTCCTGCCATGCGCCGTCGAGGCCAGGCTGGCGGGGGCGGTCGTCGCGGAAGCCGCTGACGTCGACGGCCACCAGCGGGATGTCCCACCGGCTGGCCTCCCCCAGGCGCGCCCGGAGGCGGCGTGCCACCGCCAGGCCGCCCTCGCGGATCCCGGCGAGCACCACCGCGGTCAGGTCGCCGGGGTGCCGCTCCCGGATCTCGTGGGCAAGGCGGAGCAGCACCCGGTCGACGCCCTGGGCGTCGAGGAGCTGCGGCGGCCGGATCTCCGAGGAGGTGCCGGCCGGCTCCACCTGGGTCATCCCAGCAGCATGTCCAGCAGCGCCATCCGGATGGCGATCCCGTTGCGCGCCTGCCGGAAGTAGGCGGCTCGGGGGTCATCGTCGACCTCGGTGGCGATCTCGTCGACCCGAGGGAGCGGGTGCATCACGATCGCCTTGGTGGGGAGCGCCCGCATCACCGACGAGTCGATCCGGATGGCGCGTCGAGCCACCTCGAAGTCGTCGAGGCTCTCGAACCGCTCCTTCTGGATCCGCGTCTGGTAGACGACATCCACCGAGTCGATGACCTCGTCGAGGCGGTCGGTGAGCTGGATCGGGACACCGGCCGCGGCAATCCGGGCCTGCAGGTCGGCACCGACCTGGACCACCTCGGGGGCCACGAAGGTCATCCGCACCCCAGGATGGAGGCTGAGCAGCAGGGCCAGGGAGTGCACCGTCCGGCCGAAGCGGAGGTCACCGCAGAACGCGACGTGGACCCCCTCCGCGGTTCCCAGCTCGGAGCGGATGGTGTAGAGGTCGAGCAGCGCCTGGGTGGGGTGCTCGCCGGGGCCATCTCCGGCGTTGACCACCGGCACCGAGGCCACCCGGGCGGCCCGGGCGGCGGCGCCCGCCTGGTCGTGACGCAGGACGATGACGTCGGCGTAGGTCGACGCCATCCGGATGGTGTCCTCCAGGGTCTCGCCCTTGATCGTGCTGGAGAACTGGCGGGCCGCCTCGGTGCCGATCACCGAACCGCCAAGGCGGAGCATCGCCGACTCGAAGCTGAGCCGCGTGCGGGTCGACGGCTCGTAGAAGAGGGTGGCCATGATCCGGCTGGCCAGCCGGGTGTCCCGGTGATCGACCATCAGGTCGGCGCTGGCAAAGAGCTCGTCGAGGCACTCGCGGTCGAACTGCTCGCTGGAGACGACGTGCTCCAACCGCCGCTGCTTCATGGCCAGCGTCATCACCTACGCCCTCCGCCGCCCGTGAGCGGCTGCGGAGGGACGCCGGCGGACGCGGCGCCGATCCCCTTGCCGGCCTCACTGGACCTGCTTGAAGTGGATCCGTTCTGCGGCAGTCTAACAGGACAGAGCGAACATCCGCGCGCTCCGCGCGGCCCTCGACCTCGAGGCCGGCTCCCGGCCGCGGCCGGAGGCGGTCATGACCAAGGCTTTGCGACGATCGCGCGACGGTCGCGTCAAAGGGCCTCAGATCCGCCGTGACCGCCATACCCTCGGGATGCCATGCAGCCCGACCCTCCGCGCCGGCCCCGATTCCGCTTTCGCCGCCCGCGGGTGACCTTCGCCACCCGGCTGCTTCTCGGCGGCTTCGCCCTCTCCCTGGTCATCATCACCGCGGTCAGCGCCTTCCTGCTGGTGAGCCGGAACCAGCAGACCGACACCGGCGCTCAGACCAATGCGGAGAGCCGCGCCCAGGCCTTCCGAGAGCTGGTCCAGCAGGTCGCGGCTCCCCAGGCCCGCTTCGCCGCCTCCGCCGCCGCCGGGCTCCCGGAGATGGCGCCGGCGCTCGCCTCGGTCACCCCCCGCAGCTCGGCGGCAGCGCTGCTCAGCGGTCCCACCAAGGTGGTCACCGACCTCCCCGACGAGGAGGTCGCGATCTTCGACACCGAAGGGTCCGAGCTGGCGGCCACGGGAGGCTCCGGCCTGCCTCCGCTCCCCGCCGGCCTGCCCGAGGTGCGGGCAGCCCTGGGGGGGAGCCCAGCCGAGTCCATCGACCTGCTGAGAACGGGGTTGCCCGTCTACGACTTCGCGGCCCCGGTCCGATCCAGCAATGGAGAGACCCTGGGCGCCGTCGTCTACAGCATGCCGCTGCCCAGCCAGCTGATGCGATTGGTCGGGGCCCTGGGGCAGGGATACACCCCGTTGCTGGTGGCCAATCGTCGCGGCGCGACCCTGGAGGCGATCTCGGGAAGCGCCGACCAACCGGCGAGCGGCCCGGCGAACCTTCCCGCCGACCTCTCCAGCCAGCTGGGGGGGTCGTCCGCCAGCCTCTCGGGCTTCACCACCATGCCGGGGGCGGGCGCCGCAGCGATCGCCCTGGAGGGGGTCAACCCCAACCCGGGGCCCCCCGTTCTCTACGTCGGGGTCGAGACACCCCTCTCGCTCTTCGTCGGTGACCAGACCACCGACGAGCTGACCGTGGTCTGGCTGGCCTTGACCGCCCTGCTGCTCACCTGGCTCCTGGTGCTGCTCTTCGTCAACCGGTTCGTCCGGCGCCCGGTGGCGCAGCTCTCGGAGGGAGTGGCCCGGATCGCGGGAGGCGACTACGCATCGGACATCCCGATCCAGTCCCGCGACGAGCTGGGGGTGCTGGCCGAACAGGTCAACCGGATGCGCGCCCAGATCCAGTCCAACGTCCACCACATCGATTCGGCGGTTGCCCGGCTGGACGAGGTCTCCCGCGCCCTCACCACCACCACAGCCGGCGTCCCCGGCCTGGAGAGCGCCGTCTGTGCCGCCGCGGCCAGCATCAGCGGTCCGGGCGCCCGGGCCTGGGTGCTGGGCCGGGAGGACGACGACCTGGCGGTCAGGGCCAGGAGCCGGCCGGCCGACCCGGATCCGGAGCTGCCCGACCACGTGGTGGCGGGCCTGCTGCACGGTCGGACCACCCGCTTCCACCTTGGTGAGCGCGAGGCGGGCGGCTGGTCCCTGGCGATTCCGATGCGCTATCGCGACGAGGTCGCAGGGGCGATCGCGGTGAGCACCCCGGAGCGCCTCTCCGACGCCGACATCCGGGCGCTCTCCGCCCTCGCCAACAACGCGGCGATCGCTGTGGCCAACACCCAGCTCTTCGAGCGAGAGCGGGAGACGGTGCGGCGGCTGCTCGAGCTGGACGAGATGAAGTCGGACTTCCTGGCCACCGCCCAGCACGAGCTGCGCACCCCGCTGACCGCAATCGTCGGCCACGTCGAGCTACTGCAGATGCTCTGGGGGCAGGCCGACGACACCCAGAAGCTCGCCATCGTCGGGAACATCGAGCTCGCCTCCCACCAGCTCTCCGACCTGGTGGAGACGATGATCGACCTCTCGCTGGTCAGCGCCGACAACCTCCGCATGCAGCGCCGGGACGTGAACCTCGCGGACGCGGTCGAGGAGGCGGCGCACGACGTCGCCCGTCACCATCCCGGCGGCCTCCCCGTCGAGCTGCGCGTCGATGTGCCCGCGGAGTTGTGCGTCGATGCCGACCCGGAGCGGTTGCGCCAGGTGTTCCGCTGCCTCATCGACAACGCCGTGAAGTTCACGCCCCCCGGAGGCAGGGTGGCGGTGTCGGCACGACCCGGTGATGGGCCGGACCGCTGCCTGATCGAGGTCGAGGACAACGGGATCGGGATCGACCCCAGCCTCCATGAGCGCGTCTTCGACCGCTTCTTCCAGGTCGAGAGCGGCGGGACCCGGACCTACGGGGGCATGGGCGTCGGGCTGGCCCTGGTCAAGGTGCTGGTCGAGGCTCACGGCGGTGACGTCAGGCTCAGCGGGGAGCTCGGGATGGGAACCACCGTCCGCGTCGAGTGGCCGACCGGACACGGCCTCGACCAGCTCGCGAGCGCAGACGAGCACGTCGATCTCACCGCGTCGAGACAGTCGCAGGTCGCCTCCTGAGCGAGCTTCGGCGAGATGCCGCCATGCGGATGTGACGCCGCCGCCACGGTTCGTCACGAAGCTGTGGCTTCCTCGTCCAACATCACAGGAATGTCATCGGCTCGCGAGCCGCCTGACGTTCCGGCAACCGATCGTTGGGCCTACGCTCGTCGGGAGATGAAGATCAGGAGAGGAAGGCGCTTGCGGTGGCTGGCGGGAGCCGCGCTCCTCGCCGGCGGTGCCCTGCTCGCCGCACCGTCGGTGGGCGGGGCGGCGGACGGTGCCATGGCCACCACCGTCACCCTCACATCGTCAGAGAACCCCTCCGGCTACGGGGACCCGCTGGTCCTCACCGCAACCGTCATCCCGGCCGCGGGCACCACCGTGCCGGATGGCACGGTCACCTTCTCCGATGGCGACGCCATCCTCGGCACCGTCACCCTCAACGCCGACGGTCAAGCTCCTCTTGCCAACCACACGGTGCCAGCCGGCGCCCAGGATCTCGAGGCCCAGTACTCCGGGTCGGACGGATTCGCGGCCTCGACCTCGGCGCCGCTCGTCCAGGTCGTCACCGTCCAGCCGTCGACGACCCTGCTCATCTCGGCGCTGAATCCGGCGACCTATGGCGAAACGGTGGTGGCGGTCGCCGTTGTGCTCCCGGTGGAGGGCGTCGGTGCTCCGACCGGCACCGTCACCCTGCTCGACGGGACCTCTCCGATCGCCAGCGCGCCGCTCACCGGGGGCAGCGCCGCGTTCGCGGTGCCGGACCTGGAGAGCGGCGATCACACCCTGACGGCCGCTTACGCCGGCGACGGGAACGTCGGCGCCTCTGCGAGCGCGTCGGTGAACGAGGAGATCGACCGGGCCCTGACCTCCACGAGCCTCCAGGTCGCCCCCTCCCCCGCCCAGACCGGACAGCCGGTGACCCTCACGGCGTCAGTGACCTCCCCGACCGCCCAGCCGGACGGCGAGGTGACCTTCTCCAACTCGCAGAAGACGCTCGGCACCGCCGACCTCGAGGACGGGGAGGCCACGCTCACGACCACCTTTGACCAGCCGGGGGAGCGGCACCTGTCCGCGACCTACGCGGGAGACAAGGACTTCGAGGGCTCCCAATCACCGGTGACTCCGCTGCTGGTCGACCCGGCCGGCAAGTGCCGGGCTGACGGGAGCGGAGATGGCGATGCCGGGGATGCTCCCTGTCCGCTGCCAAGGACCGACGCGGTTTACCCATCCCTGGTGGACGGCGGCGTGCTCGGCGTTGAGGATGGGCCGTCCGCCCAGCCGCCGGCCAGGGTGACGATCGCCGCAGCCCCCGGAACGGTGAACCAGGGTCAGGTGGTCACCCTGACCTCGGTCGTCTTCGGGTCTGGAGGCAAAGCTCCCACTCCCAGCGGGACCGTGCGGTTCGTGCAGGGCCCGACCACCCTGGGCTCGACCAAGATCGTCCCGGTCGGGTCGACCGGGGACGCCCTGGCCTGCCTCTCGGTCGTCCTCCCCGCCGGGGCGTACCCCACCATCACCGCCCAGTACCTGCCCGACGCCGCCGGCTCGGTCTGGTACTCGGCCAGCACCTCTCAGGCATCGGCGGCGGTCACGGTGAAGCGGTCCTCGGCGCCGACCACACTCAGCCTGGCCAGCTCGGAGAACCCGGTGTCCGCGGGGGGAGCGGCGATCCTCACCGCGACCGTCAACCATCCCCTGTCGTCGCTGGTCGCCGGCGGGTCGGTGAGCTTCACGGTGGCCGGCACGAGCCCCTCTGTCGCGAAGCTGAACCACCTCGGTCAGGCCTCGCTGAGCCTGAGCGGTCTGGCCCCCGGCTCCTACACGGTGACGGCGGCGTACCAGGGCGACACCAACTTCGCCGGGTCCAGCGGCACCCTGGCGGAGACCGTCCTCTCCGCGGTTCCGCCAGTCCGCAGCCCTCCGCCGACAGCCTCCTCGCCGGCTGGTGGATCGCCCACGGCGACCGGCGCGCCACCCAGCTCCCCGACGACCTCCGGCCGGCCCTCACCGGCCCCGGCCTCACCATCCGCCTCTCCGCCGGCCCGGCCCGCCGCCGCCAAGTCGGCGTCGACGCCCATCTCTGGCGGGTCCCGCACGCCCGGCCCGATCGTGAACGGGGCCACGCCGGGACCGTCGGGGCGGTCGGGCGCGCCCAGCGGCAGCGGGGCGCCCGGCGGCAGGCCGCAGACCTCCGAGGTGCCCCCGATCGGTCTGATCTCGCTGGTCTCCGGCATCCACCTGGGCAGCGCGCCCCAGATCATCGTCTTCCTGATCGTCGTCGACGTGGTCCTGGCGGCGGTCATCCTGCTGGCCTCGCGCCGGGGCCGGAGGCTGACCCGCCGCAGCCTGGAGCCGATCGCGACCCCTGACGAGAACGACGACCCGCCAGCGTAGCTAGGCGATCTTGACGAGGTGGAGCCCGGGGAGCTGGGCGTCCGGCTCTCGAGGCACGCTGAGCACGGCGCAGGAGGCGAAGTCGAGCAGCCGCTGAGGCAGAGTGCGCGTCCCGAGGCCCCTGAACCGGCGGTGGGCGGCGCTCCCAGTGACGATGAGGTCGGCGCCCACTGCCTCGGCCTCCTTGGCGATGAGGCGCGCCGGGTTCGCCGTGACCGACTGGATGACCTTGAGCTCGACGTCCAATCCCCGGCCTCGCAGCTCCTCGACCTGCTCGTCGAGCCTTCTCTGCAGCTCGGGCTCGTCGACCTCCACCGGCAGCAGCGCGCCCCGCGCCGGCATTAGCCGGTTGACGTGCACCACGATGAGGGTGGCCCGCCAGGACTGCGCCAGCCGCCTGGCCGCGACCACGGCGCTGTCCCCTCCCCGCCGCCCGTCGGTGGCCACGAGGATCGTCTGATAGGCCACCCAGCCGGCCTCCCTTCCCGCGGTCGCAGGGCGCCTCGGGTACGCTCCGCGACCCGCAGCTCACATGCTGACACCGCCGCGGTCAATGGTCCATCAACGATTCCGAGCAGCCGGGACCGCGGTGGTCACGCGCGGGTTCTTGCTCACCCCGCTGGTGCACCGGCTCGGAGGTAGGTTGCCGGGTCGCCGGCCAGGCCGGGAAGGTACTTCCCGGCCGGTGCACTAGAAGACCGGCGACTCCCGGTAGGTGCCGAAGACCTCGCGCAGGGCACGGACGATCTCCCCCTCGGTGGCACGGGCACGCACGCAGTCGAGGATGGCGGGCACCAGGTTGTCGGTGCCGCGCGCGGCGTCCTCGAGCCGCTGCAGCGCGTTGCTCACGCTCAGCCCGTCCCGACGCGACCTCAGCTCGGCCAACCGGCGCGCTTGCGCCCTCTCCACCTCGGGATCGATGACCAGGATCTCCGGGGGCGGCCCGGGAGCCTCGTCGGTGAAGGCATTGACACCCACCACCACCCGCTCGCCGCTCTCCAGCTGGCGCTGGTAGCGGAAGGCGGCGTCGGCGATCTCCCGCTGCGGGTAGCCGTCCTCGACGGCGGCGAGCATGCCGCCGCGCTCCTCGATGGCGTCCAGGTATTCCTCGGCGGCGGCCTCGACGCGGTCGGTGAGCTCCTCCACGAACCAGGAACCCGCCAGCGGGTCGGCGACCGAGGGGATGCCGGTCTCGTAGGCCAGCACCTGCTGGGTACGCAGGGCGATCTGGGCGGCCCGCTCGGTTGGCAGGGCCAGCACCTCGTCCATGGAGTTGGTGTGCAACGACTGCGTCCCCCCGAGCACCGCGGCCAGGGCCTCGTAGGCGGTCCTCACCACGTTGTTGTCAATCTGCTTGGCGGTCAGCGAGCAACCCGCCGTCTGGGTGTGGAACTTGAGCTGCCATGACCGCTCGTCCCTGGCTCCGTACCGTTCGCGGAGCCGCCGGGCCCAGATCCGGCGCGCCGCCCGGTATTTGGCGACCTCCTCGAAGAAGTCGATGTGGCTGTTGAAGAAGAAGGAGAGCCGGGGGGCGAAGTCATCGACCGCAAGGCCCGCCGCCAGCCCCGCCTCGACGTAGGCGAAGCCGTCCGCGAGGGTGAAGGCCAGCTCCTGGACCGCGGTGCTGCCCGCTTCCCGGATGTGGTAGCCGCTCACCGAGATCGGGTGCCACCGGGGCACCTGGCGGGTGCAGAAGACGACCACATCGCTGACCAGCCGCATCGATTGGCGAACCGGGAAGATGAACTCCTTCTGGGCGATGTACTCCTTGAGGATGTCGTTCTGGAGGGTGCCGCCCAGGCGGTCGAAGGCAACGCCCTGCGCCTCGGCGGCCCCCAGGTACTGGGCGAAGACGATCGCCGCCGGACCGTTGATGGTCATCGAGGTGGTCACGGCCCCCAGGTCGATGCCCTGGAAGAGGCTCTGCATGTCCTCGATGGAGTCGACGGCGACCCCGCAGCGTCCCACCTCGCCCAGCGACTCCGGCTCGTCGGAGTCGCGTCCCATCAGGGTGGGCATGTCGAAGGCCACCGACAGCCCCGTCTGGCCATGCTCGAGCAGGAAGTGATAGCGGCGGTTGGTCTGCTCGGCGCTGCCGTAGCCGGCAAACTGGCGCATCGTCCAGAGCCGTCCCCGGTACATGCTGGGGTGGATGCCGCGGGTGTAGGGGTACCCGCCTGGGGGCGGCAGCTGGCCCTCGACGTCGCGGCCGGTGGCGTCCTCGGGACCGTAGTGAGGTTGGAGGGGAATGCCCCCCAGGGTGTCCTCGGGCACCGTGGGGCGGCGAGTTGCCGTCTGTGCCATGGGCCTCCCTTGCCGGGCTCGCTCAGGAGCCCTGCATGATCCGCGCGGCGAGGGCGTAGGGATCGGCGCCCGCCACGTCGGTGTTCTCGTCCATCCCTATTCTCCCCTCGTCGAGGGCACGCCGCGCCCGCTCCGCCGCCCGCTCCGCGACGATGGCCTCGACCTCGGCGCGGAGCCGCTCCACCCGCCGTCGCCGGAGCTCGCCGGAAGCTGCGATCGCCTCGCGATGCCCGTCGATGGCGCCGACCAGCTCGGCCACCCCCTCACCGGTCGTGGCGATCACCTGGAGGACCGGGGGCACCCAGGCGGCGGCCGCACGGGTCTGGTGGACCAGCTCGCGAAGCTCCCTGGCGACGCGCGCCGCGCCGGCCAGGTCGGCCTTGTTCACCGCGAATATGTCGGCGATCTCGAGGATCCCGGCCTTCATGAGCTGGACCGCGTCACCGGCGGCGGGGGTGACCACGACGATCGTGGTGTCGGCGGTCCGCATCACTTCGAGCTCTGATTGACCCACCCCAACGGTCTCCAGGAGGCAGTGGCGGCGACCGCTGGCATCGAGCAGCCGCACCGCCTCCCGGGCGGCCGCGGCCAGGCCGCCGAGATGGCCCCTGGCTGCCATCGAGCGGATGAAGACCCCCGGGTCGCCGGCATGGCGCTGCATCCTCACCCTGTCGCCCAGGATCGCGCCGCCGCTGAACGGGCTGGAAGGGTCCACGGCGATGACCCCGACGGTCTCGTCGCGGGCCCGCCAGCTCTCGATGAGCCGGTCGCAGAGGGTCGACTTGCCGCTTCCCGGCGGGCCGGTGATGCCGACCACCTCGGCCCGCCCGGAGCGCTGGCGCAGCTCGCCGACCAGCGCCGCCATCTCGGGATCGCGGTCCTCGACCATCCGAATGGCCCGGGCCAGGGCGCGGACGTCGCCATCCAGGATGCGCTGGGCCAGGGGGTGCCCCACGACCGCAGTGTATCCACGATCTCCCCGTGCCCTGACCTGGTGAACCTTGGCGGCTGCAACACCGACTGACGCGGCGCGTGACAGGTCGCCTGCGGCGGTCCGGCCGCGCCGCGGCGGGCCGGATACTGCCTGGCGTGAAGGCAATCGCCACAGCCCCGTCACGCCCCGCGGGGACGGCTCGAGCCGGCGGTCCGCCCCTCGCCGCGCCCCGCCCCCTCGGCCGCCGCGGCTCCGACCTGGGCTACATCATCCTGGGCACTGTCGTGCCGGCGGCGCTGTACCTCGTGCTCGGCTACGAGATGGTGCTCAGGGCGATCGGGAGCTTCCAGGCCGGTTGGGGGCGTGGCTGGGTCAGCGTGGTCGGCGGGCCGGTGGGGCAGAGCCTGTATGCCGCCTTCTGCCTGATCCCGGTCGGCCTCTTCGTGGTGCGGCTCCGTCCCCAGGTCTCGGACCGCCGCATCCTCCCCCGGCTGGTCGCCTTCCTCGGGACGACCATCCTGCTGCTCTGCGGCAACCGCCTGCCGGCGAGCCTCCAGCTCTTCACCATCCCTCCGTGGGCGGCGGCGGCCTGCACCGTGGCCACCACGCTGGCCATGGCCGGGGCCGTCTGGGGCCTGCTGACGCTGCGCCGCTCCTTCGGGATCTTCCCGGCGGCGCGCCGGCTGGTGACCACCGGGCCGTACCGGCTGGTGCGCCACCCCCTCTACCTCTGCGAGATCACCGCCGCGCTGGCCGCCGTGCTCCCGGTGGGCCAGCTCAACCCGCTGCTCCTCTTCGCCGTCTTCTGCGGGCTCCAGCTGGCCCGGATCGGCTACGAGGAGCGTCTGCTCCGGAACAGCTTCCCCGATTGGGCGGTTTGGGCGCGGAGGCGGGCGCGGCTCATCCCCGGCGTCTGGTGAGCGGAGTTCAGGACGCGGCTGACAGCGACAGCTGCCTGGGACCGGGCTCGGGCTCGGCGAAGCGCGCCTCGTGGTCGAGCAGCCAGCGTTTGGTCTCGAGACCCCAGCCGAACCCGCCCAGGGTGCCGTCGCCCCTGACCACCCGGTGGCAGGGCACAACCAGGGGCACCGGGTTGCGGGCGCAGGCGGTGCCGGCTGCCCGGGCATAGCGACGCTCACCGCCCAGCTCGGCGTAGCTGCGCACCTGCCCGGCGGGGATCCGGCGCAGCTCCTCCCAGAGCCGGCGCATCGCCGGGGTGCCGGCCATGCGCACCGGCAGGGAATCGATGGCGGTGACATCGGAGCCGTCGAAGTACGCCGCCAGGGCCCTGGAGATCTGGCCCAGGTCGTCATGAACGTGAAGGGCCGCGGCGGGATTGCCGAGACGCGGGCGCAGGGCCTCGGGGTCGCCGGTGAAGCCGGCGGCCACCAGGGCGCCGGCCTCGGCGATGGCGGTGAAGTGGCCGAGCGGGGTGGTCAGGGTCACGGCGTCGTAGGCCATGGGCTCTCTCCGGGGTTGAGGGTGGACGCACGGTCGAGGCCCACGCCGGGGGGTGGGGTGACCGGCGTGGACAGGCGGTTCCAGAGGTGAAGCGCCGCGTAGGCGCGCCAGGGCCGCCACGCCTCGGCACGGGCCGCCAGGCTGGCGGGATCGGCGGGCTGGCCGAGCCGCTGCATCGCCCGGCGCAGGCCCAGGTCGGAGACGGGGATGGCGTCGGGGTCGCCCCGCCCCCGCATCGCGATGTAAGCGCGGGTCCAGGGGCCGAAGCCGGGGAGGCGAGCCAGGGCTGCCTCGACAGCGTCGGGGGAGCCGCCGGCCAGATCGAGATCCCCCTCCAGGACTGCCCGGCTCAGGGCGCGGATCGATTCGATGCGACGTCCGGTCAGCCCCAGCCCGTCGAGGTCCGCCTCGGCCAGCCGCCGCGGCGACGGGAACAGGTGGGTCACGGAGTCGCTCGGGAGGGGCAGCCGATCCCCGAGCCGTCCGACCAGCCGGCCGGCCAGGGTGCGGGCGGCGGCCACCGACACCTGCTGACCGAGCACCGCCCGCACCGCCGTCTCGAAGGGGTCGACGCTGCCAGGCACGCGGAGGCCCGGCGCCGCGGTGACCAGCGGTCCGATCAGCGCATCGGCGCCCAGAGCCTCAGTGAGCGCGACGGGGTCGGCATCCAGGTCGAGGAGGCGCCGGCAGCGCCGGACCACGTCCTCCAGGTCCCTGATGTCGTCGAG